>Ga0210410_10000655_pt1 | contig 36193 bp, 30 predicted proteins | sample IncBWC4MmetaG_FD_161058 | JGI IMG/M metagenome (GOLD analysis project Ga0210410, IMG submission 161058) | Forest soil microbial communities from Barre Woods Harvard Forest LTER site, Petersham, Massachusetts, United States - Inc-BW-C-4-M | ecosystem: Environmental > Terrestrial > Soil >...
TGTAATAGATGGAGGTGTTCGAGATGGCGAACAAAACGGTTCGGTACGCGCCGGAGTTTAGGCAGCAGATGGTGGACTTGGTTCGAAGTGGCAGATCGCCGTGGTCGCTGGCAAAGGAGTTCGGTCCCACAGCGTGCACGATCGGACTTTGGGTCAAGCAGGCCAAGCGCGACACGGGCAAAGGAGATGGCGGGCTGACGAGCGCGGAGCGTGAAGAGTTATCACGGCTGCGACGTGAGAACCGCAAGCTGAAGGAAGAACGGGAGATCCTGTCAAAAGCCGCGGCCTGGTTCGCGACGGAGGGCGGGACCTCGAAGCGCTCTTCGGGTTCGTGAAGGCGAACCAGGCCACCCACCGGATCGGAGTGATGTGTCGTTTGCTGCAAATTTCGAGGAGCGGGTTCTACGCGTGGCAGGATCGCCCCATGAGTGCTCGAGCGCGAGCGGATCTGGCATTAACAGCAAAGATCGAGGCGATCTATCGGCGCTCGCGTGATACGTACGGAGCGCCGAACGTGCACGCGGAGCTCGCCGACGATTACTCGATCCGCGTGGGGCGCAAGCGGGTGGCCCGACTGATGCGCGCGGCCGGCTTTCGCGGCGCGACCCTGCGCCGATTCGTGGTCACAACGCAGCCGGATCCGAAGGCGGAGCCCGCGATCGACCTCGTGGAGCGGCAGTTCTACACGGACGGCCCCGACCGATTGTGGGTGGCTGACATCACGTATATCCCGACCTGGGCCGGGTTCTTGTATTTGGCGATCGTGCTCGATGTGTACTCGCGCCGCATCGTCGGCTGGGCGATGGAGACGCATTTGCGGACGGAGTTGATTCTTTCGGCGCTGAACATGGCGATTACACGGCGTCAGCCGCAAGCCGTGATCCATCATTCCGATCGCGGTTGCCAGTACACGAGCTATGCCTTCGGCAAGCGCTGTCGCGAAGCCGGCGTCATGCCTTCGATGGGATCGGTCGGTGACGCCTACGACAACGCAATGGCGGAGAGCTTTTTTGCTTCGCTCGAGCGGGAGCTGCTGAACCGTCGTCACTTCAAAAGTCAGGCAGAAGCGAAGATGGCTATTTTTGATTGGATCGAAGGTTGGTACAACCCGCATCGGCGTCATTCCTCGTTAGGCTATCGCTCGCCGGTGAACTACGAGCGTGTTCACGCTGCGAGGCGCGCGGCATGATCATGAGTGCCCAACCGTCGCAGTATGGAATTTCCAGGGATACCAATGCCAGGGGTCAAGAGAGATCTCGGCGCCTGGGGCTTTATACGCGGTCGATTTTCGGCGGACTGAAGACAAATCCACTCAGAGCTTCTGCCGCCTGCGGCGGCAGACTGCGCTTGGGGTGTAAGATCGATCAATCGATGGAGATAGCTCAAGATCAGATCAACAAACTAAGACGACAAACTGTCCACCGAACCGGGGCAGCTCCACACCGGGTGTGATTGTTCCGATGACGGGCGCGCTCAGCATTGTAGAGATTGAGCTTGTGAAAGCCGATTAGGACCGCGGTCGCGGTTCCGATAGGCTTTTGATAGTCGCCTCATGGAGTGTCGGCCGAGTAGAATACATCGCGGGAAGGATCAGGAGGGGTCGGTTTGAAGATCTACAACGCGCTCGGATATATGACCATTCTTTTCTACGCGGCGGCCAGCCTGTATTTCGCCCCGGCGCATCTCGGTCCCTGGGTGAGCTTATTGATTGGCGCGGCTTATTTTGTCGCTTGCTGGTTCATCGCCGGGTTGTATTTGTCTTGTGTCATTCATATGGGGATTGCACATCGCGCACTCGATTACAAAGAATGGTTTGTAAAGAGTCTCACGGTTGTAAACAACACCATGGGCGTCTACGTCAATCCCGTCACCTGGGTCAACCGCCATCGGCTTCACCATTGGTTCTCCGACCACCCCGGTGATCCCAACAAGCTTTCTTCCGACGGTTTCTTGCGGACGCTTTTTCTCTGCCTGTTCCCCTACAAAACCGATCGCAATATAGCCAACGACGACATCCTCAAATCCTGGTCATTCCGTCTGGTGGCGAATCCGGTCTTCGCCGTGGCTGCCCAGACCCTGAGCTTCTTGCTTCTGTGGTGGCTGGTGGGCGATCTGCGATTTGCGGCCGCGCTCTGGGTTGCGATGCGCATTTTCGCTCTGTGGGTAAATATGGTTCAGAACTATTGGACTCACGACCGGCGGTTCGGCTACCGCCGTTATGACGACGAGCGTGATAACGCGATGAATATAAGCGACTGGCTGCCTGTTACTGCGACGTTCAGCGCTTGCTTGCAAAACAACCATCATCATTCCCCTGGCCTGCTACGCTTGAGCCACGAGGAATCCGAATACGACCTTGGGTTCATATCCGTCAAGATCATGAAGGCCTTAGGGCTGGTAAGAGCGACGACCAAGGGTGCGGAACTGCCCAGCGACATTCCGCTGAAATCCCTGAATTTTTAGCCGGCGCTAGGCCGCCTTGTTTCGGGTCAACGGATAGAAGGTTTGCCGCCAGAAGCCGGCAGGAATTTTCTCGTTGTGCAGGCCGTAAGTGTCCGGCCACTTGTCTTTGGGGAGGTAATAGGTTCCGAAGATCCTGTCAATCCACGGAAAGTGGATGGCGAAGTTTTTGTCTATGGCCTCTGTCTGCGACGTGTGATGCCAGTGGTGGTATCTAGGTTGAATCAGGAAGGGCTCCAGCCACTTGATATTCGGGCCGAAATTGCAATGTGTCCAGGTGGCGTGGAGATTTACGAAAAACAGATAGGCCAAGATCATGTTGTGGGGAAACACAAGCATCATAGGAATGAGAATGAACCCACGCACGACGACGTCTTCCACGATGTGGGCGCGTGAGCCGGCGATCCAGTCCAGCGACTTCGAAGAATGGTGGATCGCGTGGAAGCGCCACATGAATGGCACCTTGTGGAACGCTCGATGAATGAAGTATTCGGCAAGATCGGCAACCATGACGGCCAGAAAGAACTGCACTAACCAGGGCAGATGGCCCACCACGTCTATGACTGCCGGAATGTTCAGGATGGAAGTGAGCTGAGTGGCCGGCAGCAGGATCACGAAACTCGTGATCTGAATCGGCAGATGCGTGGAGAGAAAATAGACGATGTCCGTTAGCCACTCGCTGCGAAAGACGTTCTGCTTCGGGTAGGCCGGCCAAAGCACCTCGATGGGCGAAAAGATCAGCGTCATGAGCAGCATGTCGAGCAGGAACCAATCCAGACCGATGGCCGGGCCGCTGCGCAGATCTTCGTTGATGGGAACGCTGGCTCCGCCAAGCAGGGTGGCTCCAAGAGCGAACAACATCCCCGTCAATGCCAGGACCTTCTTCTTCCGCAGCATCGCGGATACGACACTGAAGAAGATCGCCCCCACTATGACCGCCTGAATCAACAGGCGAATGAGGTGCATGGGATAGTACGGCCTCAGCTCGGGGGAGGACAGTAACTGGGGAAAATGCAGGCATACCACTGCTCCGAATGCGAGCAGTCCAAGAAAGACTGACAGGACGCCGCTCCACCACCCGGTTCCGAACCCGGTGGGGTCATTGTCACCGAACGTCTCATTGAGTCGTTGTTCGAGCATTGGACTCTCAACCTCACTCTAGTTTTAAATCATCATGAAAAGTCGGGCTGACGTCACAATAGCCAGCAAAAAAGGCGGCGATCCTTGAGTTTCGGTCACGGTATCGCGTACCTGAGCGGCGGCGTGCGCACCGGTCAGTGAGCGAGTATTTCAATATCATGGGCAAAGTCATCGATGCTGGTGCTCATTGAGCCGATCAGACGGCGGCGACCCTGCGAATCGAGCACGTAAGTCGCCGTGGAATGATCGATTGATCCGTAGTCGCCATCGATCGGAACCTTCGCGTGCGCGACGTAAAAGCTTGCCGCTGCCTGGTCGATCTGAGCCGGTGTGCCGCTCAATCCGACAAAGCGCGGGTCGAATGCCGTCACATAGCTCTTCAGAAGCTGCGGCGTGTCCCGCTCCGGGTCGAGCGTGATGAGAAGCACCCGTACTCGCGCAGCCGCCGGCCCCAACCGCTTCATCACTTGCGCGAGTTTGAAGAGCTCGGCCGGGCAAGCATCCGGGCAATGCACGTAGCCGAAGAAGATCACAACCACGTGCCCTCGATAGTCGGCGAGCGAGCGGGGATGGCCGTCAAAGTCGACGAGACGGAAATCGGATGAAGCGGCTCCGGGCGGCAATGCGTCGAGCCGAAACTCCGACGGACGCAGCCAGCGCAACCCGAGCAGCGCGCCTGCGATCAGTGCAGCGACTCCTAGCGCAACGAACAGCATCTTCTGGCGCCTTTGGGCAGTCGTCATTGTGCGGCTCCTTCCTGCCCGGGGGGTGTCATTGTGCCGAGGTCCTGAACAATCGCTTCGACGCGCACCGCGCCCGCATGTTGAAACGCGAGCGTCAGCTCGAAGCGGTCGCCTTTCTTGAGGGGCCGTGCCAAGTCGATCAGCATCGCGTGCAGACCATTGGGCTCGAATCGCACGCGGCCATGAGCGGGCACGTCCACGGATACGACCCGGCGCATCCGCATGAGGCCGCCGACCGTCGCCGTCGAATGCACTTCCACTTGCCGAGCGACCGGCGTTTCGATGCGTATCAGCGCGTCCTGGCCTCCGGAATTGACGATCTCGAAGTAAGCCACCCCGACGGGGGCGCCCGGCGCGGTTGCGCGCGACCAAGCCCTCTCGACCACCACAGAACCGGCCGATGGTTCGGCGGCCATTGCCGATGCCGGCATCATGAGAAACCCCATCGCGGCGCTGATCATTTCCCGCCTCGTCGCCATAAGCCTTCCCTCCTTTCAATCCGCTCCGCAGCATGCAATTCACCGCTCCCGCCACGGTCGGCCACGGCCGGACGGCAACGAAATAACCTACGCTTAAAAGGCATAGCGCGCCTGCGCAAAGAACTCGCGGGGCTCGCTGTAGTGAAAACCGCCGAATGTCAGGCTATTGTCGAGCAACAGATGACGGTTGGTCAGATTAAGTACGGTCACGGAGCCGGAAAATCTCCGTGTGAATGTTTTTCCCGCCGACAGGTCCACATCCGCGTGACTTGGCAGGTGACTCGGCGGTCCTTGGCCATTGGAAAAACCCGAACCGTAGTAGACGTTCATGGAAGCAAACGACTGCCGCGGAAGGTTGACATCGAGTCCGGCATTCACGGTGTTTCTTTGGTCATGATCGAGCTGAAAATATCCGGACGGTGGGGTAAATGCTGTGAGGCCGCCATTGACTGCTCCGCGTCCTTCTGCGGTTTGATTCGAATAGGCCACGTGCACCCGAGCGACATCCCAGACTCGGGGGGAGCGAACCGTGAGCTCCGAACCCCTGATCCGAGCCGCATCGATGGTGATGGGCAGGAAGACGTTCGAGTTCCCGATGGGGTTGTGGTCGAAGAAATTGCTGGCTTCGGTCCGGAAGTGGTCGATGTCAATCGTCCAACCGCTCAAGGGTATCGAGACGCCGAATTGATATTCTTTGTCGCGTTCGCCGTGCAGCGGCAGGAAGCTCAGGTTGTTGTTCTGGGCGAACGCCAGCAAAGGACCCGATAGGGTCGTGAGCGGCGGTGCCTGATAGTACCTGCCATAGAAACCGCGCACCGTCCAGTTGAGCCGAGGCAGCAGGACGGTGATTCCCAAGCGCGGGCTGGCGGCATTCTCAACGACTGCGCCGTCGAAATGCGTCTGGCGCAGTCCCGCGATGAGGGTCAACCAATGCGTCGCTTTGAAGGTGTCCTCGACGTACGCTGCCACCAGGCTGCCCGTCGGACTCAATTTTTGATTGACCGGAGCGGTGTTGGTCCCGTCATTGAAAAGCACATCAAAGAGCTGACTGTCGTGCTGGCTATACCCGACGAGGCCGATCTGCGCTTCATTCCGCTCCGAGTGAATACGCAAGCTCTCCTCGCCGCCGAGATAGGTCGATGAGCGCTGGGCAGTGGTGCTGATGGGAGAATCGCCCGCACCGCCGTCGAGGTCGGCTCGATTAAAGTGAAAGAGCAGTGAGCTTGTCAGCACCGCCTCGGTGCCGAATTTGTGAACCCAGGAGGCGATCGCGAACGCATCGGCTTCGCGTTGCACGTCATCCAGCAGGTCGCCGGGATTGTTCGGGATCTGGTAATCATCGCGGCGCACCGAGCCCACGAGGCGGAACTGGTCTTGTGGGCTTGCATCCACAATGTATGTGGCGAAACCTCCATAACCGTCCTCGCCATCGTGAAGAATGGTGGGTCCCGGGGTCTGAATGCCAAGATCGCTGCGGTTACCATTGAGGCTGGCATAGTAGGCCGTGCTTTCGGTATGACCGCCGAAGCTCACATAGTCGTTCGTCTGACCAAAGTTGCCGCCGCTCACGATGAATTCGCCTTGATTGTCCCGCTCAAAACCGGTGCGCGGCACCACATTGAATACCCCATAGGTACGGTCACCCTGATCGGCCTGGTAGCTTCCCCGCTGCACCTCCAGATAGTCGATGTCCTTGGGGTCAATTTGGGGACCGAGATTGCTGGCAATATTGGTGTTGGGAATCTCCACTCCATCGACCGCCCACGTCGTCTGATGTCCGCCGCGCAGATGCAACTGATCGTGCACGAAATAAGCCCCAGGGACGAAGTTGGTGATCATTGCCAGACTGTTGCTGCGACTTGCGCCTGGGGTGCGCTCGATATCCTGGCGATTCACCAGAGTCGTCGGCGTTGCCGAATTGATCTCGGCGGTTTCGACCGCCGCTGTGACCGTCACCGCCGGAAGCGTGGCTCCAGGGACCAATTGGATATGCGCGAGAGGCGAGGAACTCGATGTCACGGTGACTGACTGTGCAACCGTTGCAAAGCCGGACTGTGCGATCGTGAGCACGTAGTCGCCCAGCGGCACGGTCGGAAAGGCGAACGCTCCCTTCTGATCGGTCTGGGCGTTTTGCAGCCAGCTTGAGGTTGCGGACTTGAGTGTGACGTTGGCCTGGGCGATCGGGTAGTGCTGCGGATCGTGGACGATGCCACGCACGGAGCCCACATCCGCGGCGAAAACCCGCACCGGCACGAAAATCGTCAGCAAGAAGACCATTCCAAGTCGGCAAACAAACGGACCGTCCATATAAATTCTTCCAAGTTCGCCACGACGAACGAATGCACAAGCATTGATGAGGCCGGCTCAGTGCTCAGAGTTAACCTAAGAGCACGCGTCGCCGACGAAGAATTGCTTAGGCTGGGAGAGGAGGTCCGCGCGACTGCGGGAGATAGACGAGCTGTACCCCGACCGGCAACAGCTCATTCGGGGCGGCAGGTTCTGAAGGAAGGGACGGGACTGCGCTGACGCCCTCCAAATGTGGAGCGGGACCTGACGCCGACGCGCTGCCGAAGGAACAGTTCTCGAAATGATTGTGGCTATCGGAGTGATGGTGATGCGCCGACATGGGCGCTGCCGCGGGGCACAGTTCCAACAAAAACGGGGTTCCGCTCGCCGGCATGAAGCCGACGGGCACGTAAGCTCGAAACAGTAGCATCACCAGCAGGAAGCCGGTCAATAGATCGCGTCGCTGACCGTTTATTCGATATGTGCGCATACGCCATACGCACAATGCCAGAATGCTTTTCAGTCTACCAGTGGGGGCTCAAGGTATCGCAGTGCGTGCCGCCACGGGGATCAGAACGTGACCCTGTAACTTTGCTGGCGTCGCCAATCCGGGCGTTTGCGAAAGAGTCGTGATCACTCCGCAGAAAAGCGCGGCATGAATCCCCACAATCAGGAACAGCGTAGCGGAGGGAAGGGAGAAGTAGCCGAAGTTGCGATCAGCGAGCGTGATAGATCCCCTCGCGGTCGCCACAGGACTCACCGCTGGAACTCGACTTCGCGGGTAATCACTCACTATCACCATGGTCGCCCAACAGCAACCCACCGCGAAGCGCAGCCTTGACAGTGCCGAGGCTCGAAACTCTGAATCCGCGAACCACTCCTCTTCGAGCCTTGAAGATAAGGATTCCGGCGCTCGACGGGCTGCGTGATGAATCAACCAATGACTGGCGCCATCTAACGCGGATTGGGTCGATCGCTCGTTACGCTGGCTCATGCGAGTACTCCTCGATTGAAGCTGGCGAACACCTCACTGGCACGTCTCAAGCCCGTTGCGGTCAGCCGATACAGCCGGCGGCGTGGTCTACCCAAGCTCGAGGGATCAGCGGATTCCCACTGGCTGACGAACCAACCCGCAGATTCGAGTCGAAGAAGGATCGGATACAAGGTTCCCGATGCAATACGGCAGCGTTGGTGCACTTCCGCGCCAGCTAACTGCCCCGTCGGGTTTTCCAAGAAGACTTCCAACACCCGAAGCGTCTGCAGCGACATCCGGACATTGGCGTCTTTCTTACCCATAGTAGAAAGTCTACATAGGGTGTAGGATAAAAGCAAGTTGATGGGCGATGGATGGGAATTCACCGGAGGAGAGCACCATGGCCATGGCTGTCAGTAGCAACGAAGGGAGGTCCTATTCCGATATCAACATGACCCCGTTGATCGACGTGATGCTGGTGTTGCTGATAATTTTCATCATCACGATTCCCGGTCAGACCCATGCGGTGAAGATCGACAACCCCTCACCCGGTGAGCCGCAGGCTACACGTCCCGAAGTGATTGATTTGTCTATAGACTTCGACGGCACATTGCTGTGGGACAAGACACCGGTGACTCGCGCCACGATGCAGAGCCTTATCAGCCGAGAGGCCGCCAAGAGCCCGCAGCCAGAGGTCCACATCACCGTCGACAAATTTTCAAAGTACGAAATCGTGGCGCAAACCTTGGCGGACTTACAGCATCGCGGCCTGAAGAAAATAGGGTTCGTCAACAACGATTTCTTGTAGCGTCCGCGTCAGCGCCGGCTGGGCCAAGAATGCTCCCGTGCTGCGGGGCGGCAATCACGGCCACTTCCGTGCCTGAAGCGCACGGCGATCCAGCACTTGCAGCCGCGCTGCTGCGCGCGCATATTCTGCGGTCCGCATCCGGACCAACCGGCGCCGGTTGCCCACTAAGTAAGAGCAAAACATTCACGGGAGACGGGCTATGGTAAGAATTGTGGCGATCGCTCTGCTCAGCATGCTGTTCTTCGGCACCACCGCGTTCGCGGCCGACGCCGTTGACGGAACCTGGAAGCTCAATGTCGCAAAATCGAAGTTCAGTGGCACGGCGCCGAAGAGCGGGACGCGCGTGTACACCGAGAGCGCCGACGGCATCACCCTCGATCAGAAGATGGTCGGCGCCGACGGCAAAGAAATGTCCATGCACACGACCCTCAAGTACGACGGCAAGGACCATCCGATCACCGGCAACCCCGACGCCGACAGCGGCGCCGGCAAGGCTGTCGACGCCCACACCAGCGACTTCACGCTCAAGAGGGGCGGCAAAGAGGTCGGTACTGTGCACCGTGTCGTGTCGGCAGACGGCAAGACGCTCACGGTCAACAACAAGGGCACGCACAGCGACGGCAAAACGTACGACGATACGTTGGTGTTCGACAAGCAATAAGGCGGTGAAGTGGCGGAGCGCGAGCGAGACTCGCGCTCCGTTGCACGTTGTGGGGACGGCGTCGTGTGCCCGGTATGCGCGTGGGCGGAGCTAAATGGCAAGAGCAAAACTCATTGCGACCGTTGCGCTGACCTTGGCGACGTGGCACGGCACCGCGCAGGAGCACCCTCATGAGAGCGGCGAGAAGTTGGGCACGGTGCACTTTGCCACGTCATGCAACAAAGGCGTGGAGAAAGAATTCAACCGGGCGGTAGCGCTGCTGCATTCCTTCCAGTTCAGGCGTGCCATCGAAGGGTTCAACTCGGTGCTGGGCGAAGACCCGACCTGTGGAATCGCCCACTGGGGAATTGCTCTTAGCGATTGGAGCAATCCTTTCGCGGCCGGAAGGAAAGACCGGGGCCAGCTTCAGCTCGGACGGGAGAGCGCGGAGCGCGGCAAGATCGTGGGCGCCAAGACGGACCGCGAGCGTGCGTACATTGCGGCCGTCGGTAAGTTGTACAGCGACTTCGAGAGCACCCAGCAGCAAGCACGTTTGCTTGCCTATCGCGATGCCATGAGGGATGTTGCGGCAAAATATCCGGAAGACCATGAGGCGCGAATCTTCTATGCGCTGGCGCTCGCGGCCTCGGAAGATCCCGCCGACAAGACTTATGCCGACCGGTTGGAGGCCGGAGCGATTCTCGAGAAATTATTCACGGAGGAACCCACGCATCCTGGGCTCGCACATTACATCATCCATACTTACGACGTGCCGGCGCTGGCAGGTCGGGCGCTGGTAGCGGCGCGGCGGTATTCGGAAATTGCCCCCGATGCGCCGCATGCCCTGCACATGCCATCGCATACCTTCACTCGCACGGGGTACTGGCAAGAATCCATCGAAAGCAACATAGCGGCGGCCGCAGCGGCGCGGCGCGAGGGTCAGACGGCAGAAGAGTTGCACGCCAGCGATTACGAAACGTACGCCTACCTGCAAACAGGGCAGGACGAGGCCGCGGGACGGATAGTCGGATCCCTGCCGGAGATCGCGTCGCGCTTCGATCCGAAGGTCCTGATCAGCGGGGCCGGGAGTCCGCCGGCCGGATATTTCGCGCTGGCGGCGATCCCGGCGCGCTACGCGCTGGAGCGGCGGGACTGGAACCAGGCTATGCAACTGGTGGTGCGGGAGACCCCGTTTCCATATACCGATGCCATGACATGGTTTGCCCGCGGATTAGGTGCGGCGCGACTGGGGCAAGCGGCGGTGGCGAATGAGTCAGCGGCGGCGCTAGAGCAGATCCGAGCGCGGCTCTTGAAGGCCGACGAAAGCTACTGGGCGCGGCAGGTGGAAATCCAGGAGCTTGCGGTCCGGGCATGGGCGGCGCTGGCAGAGAGAGATAAAGAAGCGGCGCTGCGTCAGATGAAGTCGGCATCGGAATTGGAAGATGGGACGGATAAAAGCGCGGTGACGCCCGGGCCGCTGGCCCCGGCGCGCGAGTTGCTGGGCGAGATGTTGCTGGAGACGAATCAGCCCGCGCAGGCACTGAAGCAATTCGAAGCGACGCTGAAGAAGGAGCCGGGGCGATTGCGCTCGCTCTATGGAGCGGCGCACGCTGCGCAGCTCGGCGGGAGCCGCGATACGAGTCAAAAATATTTTCGCGAATTATTGAGGGTCTGTGCTCGCGCCGATAAGCCTGGAAGGTCCGAGGTGGTAGAGGCGCAGCGGTCGATTCTGCAAAAATAGTCCGCTTCGCCGTCGCCCGCGCAACCACGTGCCGGCACCGGTGGGCAGACCGGGCGGCGGCGAACCGCCACCGGGTCTGGTAGCCGATCAGCTCGCCCCGCTCGCGAGCTAGGAAATATCGGCCGTCGTCGTTTGGTCGGCGGTCACCACGATTCCGGTCTTGACCGGACTGAACATCACTGCGGAGTCAGCCTGAGTCAGAATGTCCTGTGCTGCCTGACAGGTCAGAGCCAGCGTATAGGTGCCTGGCGGCAAAGCTGTGAATTGGTAACCGTACGGTGGCACCGACGTCGCAACGGGCAAAGTCGAGGCCAGCGGCTGGTTAGTATCGGTGGACGGAGCCGTGCTGTTCCAGTCCTCCGGTGCCGTGACATTGCCGCTATACAAATAGACGCCGGCCGAGCATCCGGTCGGGAGCGTGCTCTTGACCTGGCCCTGGATGGCGCCGAAAGCGATGTCGACCGTCGCGGTCTGGGCGGCAGTGACAGCCGTCGTCGCGATCGGCGTGATTATCACCACCGACGGGTCCGGTTGATCAGGCACATCCTTGTCGGCCTCGCACGTGAACGCCACGGTGTACGTGCCGGGCGGCAGGAAGGTGAACTGGTAGTAGTAAGGCGGCATTGAGGTCGCAACTGGCACAGTCGAGGCCAGCGGCTGGTTGGGATCGCTGACCGCGTTGCTGTTCATGTCCTCGGGCCTGGTCACGGCGCCGCTGTAGAGATAGACCCCGGGCTTGCAGCCGGCCGGCAGCGTGCTGGTGATTTTTCCCTGGATGTTGCCGACCGAGGTGTTGTCGACGAGGCGCTCCACCGGCTTCAAGATGCACGCGGGGGCCTGCCCCGGAGGGCATGTGATCGCTTTTCGGAGATCAAAGTCGATCGTGTAGTCGACGACGCCGCTGCTGGGGACCGTGAACCCGGAAACCAGCTTGAAGCCCGTTTCGGAGCCGCTCGGCACACGCAAGCCGAATCTCGAGCCGTCGGCGAAATCGATGTAGGAATTATTGGCGCTGCCGTCCGCTGTCACCATCAGTCGAATCTGGCCGTAGGAGCCCGGCGGGATGGGCTGATTGAACAGCACGGCTGACGCAGTTCCGCTCTGCGTCATGAGATCGATGCTCTTTGGCGTGGGGAAAGTGATGGTCACGGGATTGCCGCCGTTGCCGGTCAGCTCGACCCCCGTGAAAACGACGACGACGTGCGTGGCGTTGTCAGCGGGCGGAGCATCGGCGACCGAAAGCGTCATTTGAGGCTGACTCATCGGAGCGTTCATTCCACCCGAGCTGCCGCCACCGCCGCACCCAGGAACAACGAGTATCGCCGCAACCAACAAAGATAGCGCCAGAAAATGTGTCTGGTGAAACATGGTGTTTTCCTCCGCGCCGTGCATGACTCAATGGCCTGACGACGCTCATGGCTTACCTTGCCCTTCTGCCAGGTTCTCCGGCCGCGCGCGTATGGCGAGTCGCACGCCGCCAGGGAGAACTCGCCACAATTATCGTATCGCCGAGAACGCCACGCTATGTCTCCACGACACGACAGCGACCGATGATCGATTTGACATATGGCCGCGAGGCCGCCGTCTATCGCTCAGCGAATACCAACTGAATCGGCATGATGTCGCGGTTGCTGCGTTCGTGCTGCTTATAGACAACGATGTATCCATACAATGCGCCGCGTACCTTTTTTAGATTCATCGTGGGTTGCCCGACAAAAAGCAAATCATTGACCTGATAGGCGTATCGATAGCCGTCGAGCGTCTTTGTCTTGAGATTTGCGCCTTCCATCAGCGTGCTGGTGCCATCGCTCCGCTGGTGCGGATCACTGCGGTTTTATTATTCATTTTTTTAGTTCAACGGTCGAATGCGGAACTCTGTCCGATTATTGATATCATCCCTGCCGATCCGATTGTAGCAAGCCGATCCGCGGGGATGTTGCCTCATTGGTTGCGGCTTGGGCGATGTGTACGGAAGACAGTCACAACAATGGGGGAAAAGAATGAACATTGCTACTCGGTACATCACGGCAGACGGCCCGCATCGGCCTGCGATCATCCGCGACGCTGCCATCGCGGTTGGCGTGTTGATCCTGTTGATGATTCTCTGGCCGTTTTATTCGGTGCCAACCGGGAGCCGAGGCGTCATCACGCAGTTCGGCAAGATCACCGGAATTGAGCCGGAGGGGTTGGCGGTCCTGCCGCCGTGGCAGAAGTTGACTCTGTTTTCAATCCGAGCGGAGCAAGCGGACATTGAGAACGCGGCCGGGGCCACCAGCGATACGCAACCGGTGACGGTCAGTCTCACGGTTCGCTACAGCATCAGCCCCGACAAGGTTGCGGAAGTCTTCGAGAAGTACAGCCATACCGGCGATCTGTCGTCGTATGTTCAGACCGCCACCCATGAAATATTCAAGGCCGTCACCGCCAAGTACACGGCGCCGGACCTGATTTCGCAGCGGGCCAAGGTGTCGAGCGACATCTACTCGGCGCTGGCCGACAAGCTGGCGATCTACGGTGCGCAAGTGATCAACATCGACATGCGCAATTTCGCCTTCCAGGAATCGTACATGCGGGCAATCAACAGCAAGGTCGAGCAGGAACAGCTGCGGCAGGCCGCGGACAACAAGCTCAAGACGGTCGAGTCCGAACAGAAACAGAAAGTCGCCATTGCGGAGGCCGAAGCGGCCGCAGTCAGGGCGACTGCGGACGGCGAAGCCTATGCCAAGCTGAAAGTGGCGACGGCCGAAGCGGAGTCTCTGAAAATCCAGAATGCCGCACTTGCTCAAAACAAGGATGTCCTGGAACTGCGGCGCATCACCGTCGAACAAACAAAGGCGGAGAAATGGAACGGACAGCTGCCAACCTCCATCTACGCGAGTGCGCCGATTCCGTTCTTGAACGTCAAATAATACGGCCCGAAGGCGTGTTGCGGCAGGCTGCTACAGCCCGGCATTCTTGTTGATCGCTTGCGCGATCGCGGACCAATCGATCTCTTCGCCTTCCTGCGCGATGACTTGCAGCAGATGGTCGCGCAGCACGCTGAGCAGGGGCATCGGCACCCGGAGCGCCTCTGCCGATTGACCGGCAAGCCGCATATCCTTGAGCCCGAGTGGGGCGGCGAAGCCGGCGGGCCTGAATCGCTCTTCGGCCAGAATCGCGCCATAGGTGCGATAGAGAGGGGCGTCGAACAGACTGCCGGTCAAGACCTCCAGTAACTGCTGCTTTGCCACCCCGCCTTTTTCCGCGAGCGCCATCGCCTCGCCCATGGCTTCGATGGCCGAGAGGATCATGAAATTACCACACAGCTTCACGAGACTGGCGGCGGACGGCGTTGTCCCGAGATAGAACACGCGCTGGCCTATCGCACCCAGTAACGGATTGACGGCTTGAAAGTCCGCAGCATCCCCGGCGGCGACCACGAACAGTTTGGCAGCCGCGGCAGCCGCCGGCCGGCCAAAGACCGGAGCGCATAAAAAGTGCTGCCCCAGCGCGAGATGCGTTGCCGCGATCCGATCGGCCGTGGCCACGGCGATGGTGCTCAGCGAGACATGCAGCGCCGCCGGCCTCAAACCGGCGAGCAGGCCCTCGTCGCCGGCGATCACCGCATCTAGGGCCGCGTCATCTGCGAGCATGGTAAAGACGATGTCCCGGCCCGTTGCGGCGGCCTTGGGGCTCTTCGCCAGGGTGGCCCCGGCATCCACCAATGTTCGAGCCTTGCCGGCGGTGCGATTCCAAACCGCCGCTTCGTGTCCGGCGCGTACCAGATTGGCGGCGATATTCGCGCCCATATTCCCCAGACCAATGAATCCGATTCGCATGGGTCCTCCCGTCGATGAGTCACTGCTCGCGCAGATCGGTCAACTCACGTTGAAATGCCGCCTCATCGGTCGACGGCCAGTCGAACTCGCGCGCGTACCGATGGCCGGAGTACACGGCAGCGGCGATGGTGCTTGGCGCCAAGCAGTCGCCGATCGACGTGATCGATGCTATTCCCGCCGCTTTGGCTGCCTCCGGCATGGCGTCAAGCTCGTGCGCCAGCTCATCGTTCGGCCGACGCGAGGTCACGGCGACGACCGACGCCGCAGGCACGGTGGTTCGGCGTGCCGTGTACGTGCACTCGAGCACCAGTCCGGAACCACCCAGTTCGACGGCATTGCGGTTCAAAAGCACCTCGACGCCGAGTTCCAGCAATCGCTTTTGAATGGCATGCTGTTCCAGGGTGTTGACGGTCCAGGCCGAAACTCGGTCGGCGGGTGTGACCAACGAGACGTCGTGACCATCGCTGCGCAGCTTCTCCGCAAGCACCGCTCCCAAATAGTAGTGATCATCGTCGAACACGACCACGGGTCCCGATACCCGTACTCCGTCCATCACTTCATCCGGCGTGATCACGCGTTGCGCCGCATCGAATCCGCGGATGGCGTGATGATTGGCTCTGCCGACTCCATCGCGCCGCCAGTGCGAACCGGTGGCGAGCACGACGCGGGTGACGCCCAATTCCAGCACCTCAGCGGCGGTAACGCGGCTGGCGCGCAGCATCTGCACGTTCTGCATTTTGTTCAACTGATTCAGCCGATAATCCCGGACGCGCGCCCAAGCCGCGAGTCCCGGCAGCCGTGATTCGCGCGTGACGCGGCCGCCCAGTTGTTCGCCGGCCTCGGCGAGATAGACCGAATATCCGCGCCTTCCCAGCAATCGGGCACACTCGAGTCCGGAGGGACCGGCGCCGACGACGAGGAAGGAGTCGCTTCCGGTGCGGGGTGGGACGGCCTCCGGGTGCCAGCCTTTTCGCCACTCTTCGCCCATGGTCGGGTTCTGGGTGCAGCGGATCGGCGTCATGGTGTAATCGCCGGTGACGCAGACATTGCAGCCGATGCATTCACGGATGTCATCGACCTCCCCGTTCTCAATTTTCTTCGGTAGGAACGGGTCCGCGATGGAGGGGCGGGCGGCGCCGATCATATCGAGCACCCCGCGCCGAATCTGTGACACCATGGTATCCGGCGACGTAAAGCGGCCGACGCCGACCACGGGCTTGGTAGTCACCTTTTTCACGAATCGAACGAACTCTTCTTGATATCCTTCCGCCGCGAATCGCGAGGTCATCGAGTCGTTGGGCCAGTCGCTGACGTTGACGTCCCACAGGTCCGGCAACTCCGCGAGCATCGCGACGACCTCGCGGCCCTCCGACTCTGCGCTGATGCCGTCGGCACCCCGCAGTTCGTCGACCGCGAGCCGGACGGCCACGGCGCAATCCAACCCAACGGCCTCTTTGGTGTCCTCGATCAATTCGCGCAGCAGCCGTGCACGGTTGACCAGGCTGCCGCCGTATTCGTCGGTGCGATGATTGTGGCGGCTTTGCAGGAAGTGCATGGCGAGCGACAGGCTATGACCCGCGTAAACATAAATGATGTCGAAGCCCGCCAGCCGCGCGCGCAGCGCCGCGGCGCGGTGCCAGCGGCGGTAGCTGCGAATATCCGCCTTGGTCATGACGCGCGCCTGCGCGGGTGAGTAACTCGCGGGATTTATGCCGTGGCTGGGGGCGATCGAGACTTCGCGCGAATAAAGATTCAACGCGTGCATGCCCGCGTGGACCAGCTCGATCGCGGCCAGGGCGCCGTGTTTATGAATGGCGTCCGTCATGAGCGCAAGCGCCGGCACATCCCGGTCATGCCACAAGCGGCCTTCGATATACGGCGACAGATCGCTCGACGGGTGGATTTCCACCTCCTCGGTGCTCACCACCGCCCAACCGCCTTCGGCTTTCACGCCGCGCATCGCGGCGTGGGCCCGCGGTCTGGCATAGCCCATCCCATTGCAGTGCGGGACCTGGTAGAAGCGGTTCTTGGCCACCACGGGTCCGATCTTGACCGATTCGAATAAGATGTCGAAACGAGGGTCTCGGGTCATGGTGTGAAGCTCCAGTCGGGCGCGGAGGCTAGGGCGTGCGGTAAATTAAGCAATAGCTTCAACGTAATCGCAATCGTTCCCCGTACCCCGTCAGTTCCAGATATCCGCGACCCGCGAGTTGGCGCCGCTCGTAGGCGCGCACCGCGCCCTCCCAGTAAATGGCGCCGGTGGACAGGCGAGTGTCATTCTCCTGATCGTCGAGCAAGGGTTCGAGTTCGAACTCTCGAGTGCCGGCCCGCACCCGCCATTGCACGGGGTAGGAAATTTGCGTGCGCGGCGAGGTCCAGCGTCGAGACGCTTGAAATTCAACGTCGGCAGTCTCGAGAACTTGCACGTGACCGTCGCTGCCGCGAAGCGTGCCGCCGGCCCAACGCTGTTCGCCCTGCGCGCCGCGGATGCGGAAGGCCATCAGGGCAGCGCCATCGGTCAAATTGATGCCGATCCAGTCCCAGCCGACGGCCCCTGCGTCCAAGTATTCGCTGGACCATTCGTGATCGAGCCAGGCTTCACCCGTCACCGGAGTTCCGTTGCCCTGGCGCTCGATCCGGCCCGCCACGCGCAGGTGCGGCAGGCTGTAGTAGTAGCTCGCGGCCGTGATCGTGGGTCCTTTGCGGCTGACGCCGGAATCTCCATTGAGCAGAACCGCCTGTGTCTCCGATAGCGACAGATCGAAAGAAAAATCCTCCGCATCGATTTTTGCCGCGTAGCTTTCCGTAGTGCGTTGCAAGCTCCAGCCATCGATCCACACATGGGTATCGCCGGTGGCGGCCTCGGCCAGTCCCAATCCGGCGCGGCGCATCCGTTGGTCCTGCCAGAGCCGCCCGTGCTTCGGCTCGCTGATGGCGCAATGCGCGATGAGCAGTTGATGAGGCGCGAAGGAGCTGGGATTGTTCTCGTCGATAGCGGGCTTGCTGCGGAAAAACGTGATTTGAAAGCCGAGCGGCTCGCCCTTATCCGTGGTCAACCAGCCGGTGACATACCACCACTCGGTGCGAAATTGCGGATGGCTGCCGAAGTCCTTGGGGAATGCCAGCGGTTGATTGGCGGTGACGGGCGCGTACGAGGTGGTCGCCGGAGCCGCAGCCAATGCAGGCGCCGCGAGGGCACTCACCATTGCGGCTGCGAGCAGTGGCGCCCAGCGCGTACGCAGAGACTTCATATTCACCAGTCCTCGCGCACTGCCTGCACGGCATCCTGACTCATCGCGGCGCGGCCGCTCCAGATGGCGGTGACGGCCGCTGCAGCCACCAACGTAACGCTCAATATCGCCAGTTGCCAGACCGGGATGGCGAGATCGATGCTCCAGTTGAAGGATTGCCGATTGATCACGTAGACCAGGACCAGACTCAGGGCAGTGCCTAGCGCGAGACCGTAAACCACGCCGAAGGCGCTCATGAGGATGCCTTCGCTGGCCAGCATGCCGACGACCTGCCTGCGCAACATGCCGATATGCCGCAGCATGCCGAACTCGGCGCGGCGGGCGAGGGCGGTCGAACTCGCGGCAAAGCTCACGCCGGTGAGGCCGATGATGACCGCTATGGCTTCGAGCGCGTAGGTGATGGCAAAGGCCCGATCAAAGATTCGCAGGCTTCGCTCGCGCAGCGCCGTGCTGGTCATTATTTCGAAAGCATCGCCGCGCGTGAAACGGGCGCGCAGCGCGGCTTCGGTGAGCGCGGGGTTTGCGCCGGGGTTCAGCCAGAGGGAGCCCTCGTTGGCGCTGCCATCGCCGGTGGCGGCAAGGTAGGCCTGACGCGAGATCACGATGGCCCCGGAGGCACGCGCGTAGTCGCGCCAGATGCCGGCGACGGTGAACCGATGGTGGAGATTCGCCAGCGGCAGATCGATCTGGTCGCCAATGGCGTACCCGTAGAGGTCTTGCATCGCTTCGGATATCCACGCCGGTTCGGCGTTTGCGGGCAGCGGCAGCTTGGCGCGTCGCAGCAGCGGCAATTCATCCATCGATTGCGCAGAGCTCGCACCGCGGGCGATCAAGGTCACCGGTGGGCGAGCGGGGTCGAGCAACAGTTGCCGCGTACGGCGAAATTCGATGCGCGAGACGCCGGCGACCGCCGCAAGCTGGGCTTGATCGGCGGGCGACCAATAGGCTGTGTCGTTGCCGAAAGGCTCGCGCAGCTGCATGTCGGCGGGCAGCAGCTTGCCGAGCCAGTGATCGAACGACACTCGGAATGAGTACACCATGATGGCCATCGCCACCATCAGACTGAAGCTCACGATGATGGAGGCCAAACTCAATGTCGAGAGTCCGACGTTGTCGCGCAGCTGCGCCACGGCGGCGTCGAGCACGATGCGGCGGGTGCCGGGCGCCAGTTTCAAGGCTTTGTCCGTCAGCGTCGGTACCAGCAACACGGCGCCGAATAACAGCGCGGCAATCGCGGCATAGCCAAACAGCGGCAATCCTCTCAAGGAAGGCAACAGGGAAAGCGCGGCACCCAATGCCAGCAGCGCCAGCCCCGCGAACGCGCTGCTGCGAGCCGCGACGGCGAAGTCCCCGTCGCCGCCTTTCAGGGAACGGGCCGGCGATTGGCGAGACGCGGCGCGGGCAGCCACCCAGGCGCCGATGCTCGCCACCGCCGTGCCAATTACAAAGAATGCGAACATCGGCAGTGTGGACGCGCTCATCGATGCGCCGACCGCGCGCAGTTGACCGTTGCCGAGATCTCCCGTGAGGAGACGCAGTATTGCCGCAGCAAACGCCAGGCCAAGAATGACCCCGATGAAAGACCCGACAATGCCGAGGGCCGCGCCCTCGCCGATGAGCGCCCGCTGCAATTGGCCCCGCGTCACGCCCAACGCGCGCAGCAGCGCCAGAGAGCTGCGCCGGCGCAGCACCGACAGCGATTGCGTCGAGAAAACCAGGAACGCACCGGTCCACAGGGCGACGAGGGCCAGCATATTCAAATTGATCCGATAAGCCCGCGTCACCGTGATGGCGCGGTCGCGCTCGACTTGCGGAGCAACGGCGAGAACACCGGGCGGCAAGCGTGTCCCCAGGGCGCGGCGGAAGGCGGCGACATCGTTCCCCGATTTCAAGCGCAAATCGACGCGATTCAGGCGGCCGATTTGATTGAAAGTCCACTGCGCCGAGGCAATGTCCATCAATCCCAAGGCCTGCGAGTACGTGCCCTCCGACAGAATCCCGAGCACGTGCAGCGTTTTGGGCGAGCTGCCGACGATGACGGGCAGAGGATCGCCGCTATGCAACTGCAGCTCCTGCGCGGCGCTGCTGCTCAAGTAAATGCTGTCCGGCTGAAAGAGTCCCAAGACACCCGCACCGATATCACCGATGAGCGCGGGTTGCAGAGTGGCGGCGCGGAAAGGGTCCAGACCCACCACCTTGAGCGGGTCGCGCCGCCCGGGCAGAGCCACATCGAGTTCGAGCACCGGACTCGCCACACTGACCGCCGCATTGCCCGCCAAGCGGGTGAACAGGCCCTCATCGAAGCCTTCGCGTGGGCCCCGCACCACCACATCGGCTTCCCCCACCAGTCGTTTCGTGGCCAAGCCGAATTCGTTGAGCGCCGCGCTGTTGACCAGAAACACCGCGGCGCCCAGCGCTACACCCAAGGCGATGGCCAGCACGGTGACCAGCATCCGTGCCGGCGATTCGCGCAATTGCGCGAGCAGCAGCAGCCGCCAAATGGTGAATGCGCCGCGCGAATCGCGCGGGCTTCTCATGCGCCGCCGCTCAAGGGCGTGAGGCCGCCGACATCGAGCACCAGGATGCGATCGGCCGTGTCGGCGGCGGTGCGCGAATGGGTGATCAGGATTCCGGCGCCTGCGTTCGCTTTGACCTGCGCCCGCAGCAACTCCAGAGTCTGCGCCGCCGTGCGCGGGTCGAGATTCCCCGTCGGTTCGTCGGCCAGGACCAAGCGCGGCCGATGCACCAGCGCCCGCGCGATGGCGATGCGCTGCACTTCGCCGCCGGACAGTTCTCTGGCGTAGCGCTTGGCGAGTGGTGCGATGTCCACCGCCGCCAGCATCAGGGCGGTGCGCCGGCTGCGCTCAGGCTCGGTCACGCCGAGCAAATCCAGGGGCAGGGCGACGTTTTGCTCGACGCTGAGATAGGGCAGAACATGAAAGGCCTGGAAGACGAATCCCACCGCTCGGCGGCGCAGCAGCGTGATGGCGTCATCGTCGAGAGTCGAAAGATCGGCTCCTTCGAGCAGCACTCGGCCCGAATCCGGCCGATCGAGTCCGGCCAATAAATTGAGCAGCGTGGACTTGCCGACGCCGGATTCGCCCATGACGGCCAGGTACTCGCCCTGCCGCAGTTCCAGATCCAGCCCCTCGAAGAGGACAGGGCGATCCGGCGCATAGCGTTTGCTGAGGTTCTCGAGCCGCAGTACGGCGGGATCAGTCACCGGACCCCGCAACACGCCCAAGTCCCGCTCCGCTCAAGCGGCGTCGACTCCGATCATGGCTTTGACCTCCAGAAAATCGTGCAGGCCAAATTCTCCCCACTCGCGCCCATTGCCGGACATCTTGAAGCCGCCGAAGGGGGTTTGCATATCGCCCGACGCGCCGTTCAAGGCAACCTGACCGGCCCGGATGCGGTTTCCCACGCGCCGCGCGCGCACATTGTCCTGCGACCAGACATAGGCGGCGAGGCCGTAGGGCGTGTCGTTGGCAATCTGCACCGCCTCTTCTTCATTTTGGTAGGGCAGAATGCATAGCACCGGTCCGAAGATTTCCTCGCGTGCAATCGTCATGTCGTTGCGCACATTCGAGAAAATCGTCGGCTTGACGAAATAGCCCGTCGGCAATCCTTCGGGGCGACCGGCACCGCCCGTAATGAGATGCGCGCCTTCGGCAATTCCCTTCGCGATGAATCCTTCGACGCGGTCGAATTGCAGTTTGGACACGACCGGGCCCAGCGTGGTCTTGTCGGACTTCGGATCACCCACGACGACGCTCTCGGCGACGCGCTTGGCAATGGCCTCCACCGCCGCCATTTTGCCGGCCGGAACCAGCATGCGCGTCGGCGCATTGCACGATTGCCCGGAATTCTGGAACACGTGCAGCACGCTCTGTTTCACGGCTCGTTCAAAATCCGCATCATCCAGCAACACATTGGGCGATTTGCCGCCGAGTTCCTGATGCACTCGTTTGACCGACGCGGCGGCACTGCGCGCGACCTCGGTGCCGGCCCGTGTCGAACCAGTAAATGACACCATGTCGACTTCACGATGCGAGGAGAGCGGCGCGCCGACGCTGATGCCGTCGCCATTGATGAGATTGAACACGCCCGCGGGAACCCCGGCCTCGTGCATGACCTTCGCCCACAGGACGGCGCTGAAGGGCGAATACTCCGACGGCTTGAGAACCATGGTGCAGCCGGCGGCGAGCGCCGGTACGACTTTCGCGGCCACTTGGTTCATGGGCCAGTTCCACGGCGTGATCAGGGCGCAGACGCCGACCGGCTCCTGGACCAGCCGGATGGTGCCGCGCATTTCTTCGAATTTGAAGGTTTTCAGCACGTCGATCATGGCGCTGATGTGGCCGATCCCGATCCGGGTCTGCGATCCCTTCGCGAGCGTGATGGGAGCGCCCATTTCCGTGGAAATCGCCTGCGCGATTTCATCGTAGTGCGCCTTGTAGGCGGCAAGGACGCGCTCCATCAGCGCGAGGCGCTCGGCGGGGGAGGTGCGAGAATAGCCATCGAAGGCGCGGCGCGCGGCGCCGACGGCGCGATCCACATCTTTGGCACCGCCCATCGATATCAGGCCGGCGACTGCCTCGGTGGCCGGGTTGATGACCTTGAACTCCTTCGGTTCGACCGGGTCAACCCAGGCGCCGTCAATATAGAACTGCCGATTGTCGTACATCATTGAATTGCCCCTCAAAATTCATTTGCCTCGCAAGCCGATATTCTACCTGCAGGCGCCGCGGGCCGCAGGTAATGTGTCGCCAGCCACCGACGATTGGTTACAAGCGGGCGCAAGCCCCATGATTTCACGCAGGTTTTGCAGCCGCACGCGCGATTTTTGCGGTCACAGTTCTCAGTCTGTTGGCTGCATTATTGCTAGTCTGCGGGCGCGGAATCGAAGGGAAATACGCAGCGATTCCGCCACCGTATCGATTTTGGAGTTCATCTATGTCAGGAATCGCAAGACTGTTGCTCGTGCCTGCCGTCGCCGGCCTGCTGAACCTGGGGCTTGGGCTGTCGCGCGCCGAGGCGTCTGCCTCGGCCCCGGAATGGAATCCAGTTCGAACGCATGCGGTGCAGATCGGACCCGAGGCCCATCGATTGGTGGTGGGCTTTCGGGCCACCGCCGGCAATACCGTGGTCAAGGCGATCGCGATCCGCGGACGGACGCAGCGCGTCAATATCGAACAAGCCGACACGTCGGATGCGGATGCCGCCGGCCTCGCGGTGCGCACCGGATTGGCGATGGCGAAGTCGCAGCAGATTACGCCGAGCATGCATGTGTTGTTTTTGCAAAAGACGATTTATGGCGCCGATGTCGAGGCGACGCTGAAAAAATTGCGGGCCGACCCGGCTGTTCTGTTCGCCGATGTCGATCACCGCCGCTACGCGCATTCGATTCCTCCCAATGATCCCTTATACGTGCCCACAGCCGGCGCCACCGGTCAGTGGTACATGCAACCTCCCAACTCGACCGATTTGTCGGCCACCGATGCGGTGTCCGCTTGGGCGATTACCACGGGCAGTACAGGCACCGTCATTGCCGATGTCGACACGGGTGTGCGGTTTGATCATCCCGATTTATTGCGCGCGGGTTTCGATTCATCGCATGCCGGCTTCGGCGGGCGGTTGCTACCGGGTTACGATTTCGTCGATCAGGATTACAGTCCGACCACGGGCGCCGCTCTCGGCACCTTCCTCATCGCCAACGACGGCGACGGCTGGGATCCGGACCCCTCCGATCCCGGCGATTGGATCAGCAGTACCGATCTGAAGAATCCGTTGTTTCCCCCGGCCTCCTGCGGAAACCCTGCAGGGACCAGTGGACCGTCAGACAGCTCCTGGCACGGCACGCGAGTCATAGGCATTCTCGGCGCCATCACCAACAACAATACCGGCATCGCGGGCATGACGTGGAATCCCTACCTATTGCCGGTGCGCGCGCTGGGCAAATGCGGTGGCTATGACGCCGACATCATCGCCGGTATGCAATGGGCGGCAGGGCTGACGGTCACGGGCGTCCCGGATAATCCGTACCCCGCCGATATCATCAACTTGAGCTTGGGCGGCCCCGGCACCTGTACCTCCAGCTATAAGAACGTGATCAACACCTTGACCACCATGGGCGTGTTGGTGGTTGCCTCGGCCGGTAATGCGACGGGTCCCGTGGATGTGCCTGGCAATTGCGCTGGCGTGCTGGCGGTCGTGGGCCTGCGCAACGTCGGGACCAAGGTGGGTTACAGCAGCTTGGGGCCGGAAGCAGGCATCGCTGCCCCGGCCGGTAACTGTGTGAACTTAAGCGGTCCATGCCTGCGCTCCATCGACACAACCACCAATTTCGGGCTGACCACGCCCGGTGCCAACGGTTACACGGATCAGACGAATTCCAATCTCGGCACGAGCTTTTCCGCGCCCATCGTGTCGGGCATAGCCGCGCTCATGCGCGCGGTCAACGCGAACTTGACGCCGCCTCAGTTGATCGCGCGAATTCAATCGAGCGCTTCGCCATTTCCGCCAAACACGGGAAATCTTCCCGTTTGCCCGGCTACCGATACCACCTCCGGCCAGTGCTCCTGCGTCGTCGGCCAATGCGGCGCCGGCATGGTCAATGCGCTGAGCGCGGTCAACGCGGCGCTCAATCCCATTGGCGTGATCACGGCATCCGGCAACACCATGTTCGATGCCAGCCTCAGCGTGGCGGCATGCAACGTTAGCGTGAGCCCCAACGTGCCGCTGAGCGTAGTCTCGTACGCGTGGTCGGCGAGCGGCGGTATTTCAATCACGTCCGGCGCCGCCGCGGCGCAAGTGACGGTCGCCTCCAACGGCACGGCAGGAACCCTGACGCTGACCGTGACGGATTCTGCCGGTCACCAAGATAAGAGCGGCACCGTTTCATTCGACGCCGCCGGTGCGGCCACCGTCCACGCGCCGTCCTCCGCGGGCACAGCCGCCACCGCGTGCGTGAAGCCGATGACGGTCACTCCGTCGCCGCCCACGATCACACAATCGTTCACTCCGGCCAGTGTCGTACAAAATGTCGCCTCGACGCTCACCATCACCTTCAACAATTCGAATGGATTCGTCTTGACCCAGTCGGGCTTCACCGAGACAGTGCCCGCCAATCTCACCATCCAGACCTCGCCGACACCGACCACGACCTGCACCGGAGCCTTGGGTACTTTGACCAGTTCCAGTAGTGCGGTGACCATGGCCGATGCGAATATACCGGCGAAAGGCAGCTGCTCCATGACCATGAGCGTCATGAGCACGATGGCGGGCAGCTACACCAACGCAATCGCGGCGAACGCGCTCTCGACGGCTCCGGCGGGCAACAATACGGCGGGTGCTGCTGCGGCCTCGCTCACGGTGACGGTGCCGCCGAGCAAGAGCGGCGGCGGCGCCCTGGATTGGCTCGACATGATGTTCGTGGCCGGCGTGCTACTTGCAGTGCGGCGCCCCGCCGGCCGCCGGCCGCCACGATAGCGGCGGCTCGGCGAATTTTCGGGGCTCCGCTATACTCCGAGAAATGAATACGCCGAGTTCGCCGCGGGCGGTGGTGCAATCCGTCAAGACGCATCGCGATGCGCGCGGCAGCGTGTTCGAGCCGCTGACCGACGCCGAGCTCGCCGCGCAAAAAAATGTGCATGTGGTGCTCACCCAGCCCAATGAAGTGCGTGGCAATCACGCGCATCGAACCGCGGTGGAGACCACCAGTGTGGTGGGCCCCTGCCTGATCCGCCTCAAGGAGGCGGGGGTGATTCGAGATCTCGTCGTACCCGAAGGGGAGATCTGGCGCCTGACCATACCCGCCGGCGTGGTGCATGCGTTTCGCAATACCGGTGACTCGGCCATGGTGCTGGTGTCGTTCAGCACCAACCTGCATGACCCGGCAGGCTCCGACACGATTCGCGAGCAAATTCTCTAGTCATGAACGCCGAATTCACACCGACCCGAACGCGAATCTCCACGAACCGATACCAAATGATGGTGGCCGCCGGTGTATTGACCAAATACGATCGCATTGAGTTGATTGAGGGCGAGATGTTCGACATGGCGCCGATGGGCACTCGGCATTCAGCCATGACGTCGAGACTCCACGAATTGTTCGTGTTGGCGCTGTCGCGCTCAACCACTATCGTCAGCGGCGGGCCAGTCAACTTGGGCGAGTTCTCGGAGCCGCAACCGGACCTGATGCTGTTGAAGCGCCGCGCGGACTTCTACAGCGGCAAGATTGCCGAAGCAGGGGATGTTCTGCTTCTCATCGAGGTGTCCGACAGCTCGCTCGCCTATGATCAGAGCGTAAAATTGGATCTGTACTCGCGCTACGGCGTCGCCGAATACTGGATCGTTGATGTGGAGGGCGAGCGCATCGTGACTTATCGTGAGCTCGCCGCGAACGGCTACGTGCGCAAGGCCGAATTCGCGGGCGCCGCCATCGTGGCGCCGCAGGCCTTCCCGGACGTCAAGATCACGGTTGGGGACATGTTCCCACGGTAGAGGTGGAGGATGATCAAGAATCGCTCCGTGCCTGCGGACATCATTCTGCCGCACATCGCCTATCAGAATGTCGCGCTCGCGATTCAATGGCTGACGAGGGTATTTGGATTTATCGAGCACTACCGGTATGGGCAGCCTGACGCGCCTCAAGGCGCGCAGATGTATCTCGGTGATGCCTGGATCATGCTCAACACCGTTCGACCGGGGCGGGCAAGTCCCGCGCAAATCGGCCACCAGACCCAGAGTTTGACCGTCTTCGTCGAAGATGTGGACGCGCACTTCGAAACGGCGAAGGCCGCCGGAGCAACGATCGTCGAAGATCTGCATGAAACGGTCTACGGCGAACGGCAGTTCGGAGTGGAGGACCTCGAAGGCCATCTTTGGCTTTTCTCGCGCCATGCGCGGGACGTCAGCCCCGAGGAATGGGGTGCGAAGAGGGCGGACCGGTGATGGCCTTTCGCCCGTTGCCGGGCGAGGGCGCATAAATGATCGCATCGTTAGTCCGTAAATCGATGGCCTTTGTCGGCCTAATGGCATTCCTTGCGGCAGCGGCTGCGGAGGATGTCCCGCGCGATGAGGCAGGGTTTACCAGGTTTGTGGCGAACCATGTGGGCAATCAGTTGAGCGATGCAGAGATCGTCGTGAAGGGCCCTCTAAACATAGCTGTAGGTGACCTGCAGGCCAACCTGGATCGCATTTTCACATTTTGCCTTAGGAATGGGAGTCGCTGTTCGGCGGAGATTGATAATTATGTGACGGGTGTGGCTGAGACTTACCGGGGGCAACATTTGCCGCCGACAAAGGAGGCGGTGCGTCTCGTCGTAAGAACGGCAGAATATGTGGATAGCTTACGCTCGGCGGCGAAGGGATCTCAGCCCGTGCAAATGCAGCCGCGGCCCTTTGTCGACGGGTTGTATGTGCTGCCGGTAATTGACAATCCGCGTACTGTCCGCCTGCTCGGGGAGAACGACAATGCAAAACTCGGTCTCACGGCCGACGAGGTATTTGAGCTCGGCATGGCGAACGTACGTAAGGGGCTTCCCCCACTGATGAGTGTGGCAAAAGTGGCGGGACATGGCCAGATTGGGCAGCTAGTAGGCAGTGTCTATAATCCGAGTCAACTCATTTTGCTCGATAGCTGGGCGCCTTTGGCGGAGGCACAAGGAGGCGTCTTGATTGTGGCTATCCCGAGTACCGACGCCGTCTTTTATGTCGGCGAAGACAATCCCAAGGCAATTGATGCCTTGCGTACTTTGACGAAGATGGTGCTGGCTCGTGCACCGAGCAAATTATCGGGAAACTTGTATCGTTGGCGGGCAAGCGGCTGGGAGCGCGTGGCGCCGTGAGGTGAGACCGAACTTAAGGCAGCAAATCGGCCTGCGCCGCTTACGGGCGCGGGCGACTCAAATGATTCTGCACGCCTCGTCGAAAGACAGGCGGGGGTTGCGCGGGAACAGCAACTCGCTGGTCCCGGTGCCGAGGGCGCAAATGAAATTCGACTTGATCGAGGTGCCGCCGAAGAACGCCGCATCGACCTTGGCATTGTCGAACCCGGACATGGGACCGCAGTCCAGGCCCAGCGAGCGCGCGGCCAGGATGAGGTAGGCACCCTGCAGGGAGGCATTGCGCATCATGTGGACAGCGCCGACGGCAGGATCCTTGAACATCTCCGCGATTTGCGGCTTTTGCGGAAATAGAAATGGGACTTTTTCGTAGAATTTTTCGTCCATGCCGAGGATGACGGTGACCGGCGCTTGTTCGACCTTGACCACGTTTCCCGGCGCGACGCAGCCGACCAGCGTGGCTCGGGCCGCGGCGCTGCTCACGAAGACGAATCGCGCGGGACAGCAGTTGGCCGAGGTGGGTCCCAGCTTGAGCAGTTCGTACAGCGCGTGCAGCGTTTTCTCCGGCACCGGTTCCGGCGACCAGCGATTGTAGGAACGGGCCCCGCGAAACAAGGTGTCGAGCGCCGCGTCGTCGAGTGCTTTTCTCATGGCCCCTTCTTACCGATCGTTGCTTCGAGTTCGTGGCCCCGTTTGAAGTCGCGGATGTGTTTTTCCATCCACGTGCGCGCCTGCTCGCTGCGGCGCAGTTTGATCGCATCGGCGATCCTGCCCTGCGCATCTGTGATGCGCGCACGCGCCTGCGGCACGCGATCGATGATACGGGTGAGCGCCGGGGCGAGCAATAAATTGAGCGGCGCCTGCGAGAGCGCCAGGACTTGATTGGCGCTGGCCGCGGCCACGGCGGTGAAAAAATCCGCGACCGCCGAGACCGCAGCGGCGGTATCGGCGGCTTCGCGTTTGAATCGCGCACCGGCCCGCATCAGGGCTTGGAGCTGGGCGGTGCTGCGGCGTGCCGCCGCATATTGCGCCGCAACCGGTTCGATCGCCATCATCGCTTCCCACAACTCCAGAAAGGTCACATCGTGCAGCGCCAATGCGCGGCTCACGCCGGAGCTCACGCGCCGAGGCTCCGGGCGCGTGACCCGCAGCCGTTTCTCGCCGCGCACCCGGCCCAATAACCCGTGGGTTTCCAGCTCGCGAATCGCCTCGCGAATGGTTGATCGATTGACGCCGAATTGCCGCGCCAGATCCATTTCCGAGGGCAGCGCATCGCCGGTCCGCAGCGATCGGGCGACGATACGCTTCTCGATGACATTGGCGATCTGGCGGTACGCCGGGTGATCGTCGAGCGGCATGAATAGATCGGTCACAAAGCTCCTCACCCTTCTCCGAACAGTTCGCGGCCGACCAGCATGCGGCGGATCTCGGATGTACCGGCGCCGATTTCATAGAGCTTGGCATCGCGCAACAATCGTCCGCACGGGTAATCGTTGATGTAGCCGTTGCCGCCCAGGAGCTGGATCGCATCGAGGGCCGCCCGGGTCGCGGCTTCGGCGCAGAACAAGATGCAGGCGGCGGCGTCCTTGCGCGTGGCATCGGCACGATCGCACGCCGCCGCGACCATGTAGGCATAACTGCGGCAGGCATTGAGCGAGGCGTACATGTCGGCGAGCTTGCCCTGCACCAGTTCGAAGGTGCCGATGGCCTGGCCGAATTGCCGCCGTTCGCGCACATAGGGCACGGCCACGTCCAGCGCCGCGGCCATCAGCCCGAGCGGTCCGCCGGACAACACGACGCGTTCGTAGTCCAAGCCGCGCATCAAGACGCGGACGCCCTGATTTTCCCTTCCCAGAAGATTCGCGGCGGGGACCTCGCAGCCGTCGAACACCAACTCACTGGTGCTCGAGCCGCGCATGCCGAGCTTGTCGAGTTTCTGCGCCGGCGTGAAGCCCTTGAAGTCCTTCTCGATGATGAAGGCGCTGATGCCGCGCGCGCCGGCGTCCGGAGTGGTTTTCGCATACACGACCAGGACATCGGCTTCCGGGCCGTTGGTGATCCACATCTTGCGCCCGTCGAGCACATAGTGGCCGCCGTGCCGGATCGCCTTGAGCTGCATCGATACGACGTCCGAGCCGGCGCCCGGCTCGGACATCGCGAGCGCGCCCACATGTTCGCCGCTGATGAGCTTCGGCAGATACTGACGCTTCTGCTCGTCGCTCCCGTTGAGTGCAAGCTGATTCACGCACAAATTCGAATGCGCGCCGTAGCTCAAGCCGACGGCGGCCGACGCGCGCGAGATTTCCTCCATCGCGACCGTGTGGGCCAGGTAGCCCAAGCCGGCGCCGCCGTAGTCCGGGCTCACCGTCAATCCCAAAAACCCCAGTTCGCCGAATTCGCGCCACAGATCCCGCGGAAATACATTGCTGCGGTCGATCTCATTGGCGCGCGGCGCGATGCGCTCCTCCGCGAAGCGCTGCACCTGATCGCGCACGGCGTCGACGACTTCGCCGAGTCCAAAGTTGAACTCACGGTACGCTGAATTGGCCATGGTCAAAGGACCCCCATTGTCACCGGACCCCAAATCGTTGGATAATCGGACTGTCCGACAATTTTGCCACTCTCAAGACAACAAAGCCAATGGCCCAGATCGTCTCGAAAATCGACACCCGCTCGAAAGAATTCGCCGATAACCGCGCCGCCATGCAGCCGCTGGTGGATGACCTGCGGGCCACGCTGCAGCGCAATGCGGCAGGCGGCAGCGCGGCGGCCCGCAAGAAGCACGTGAAGTCCGGCAAGCTGCTGGCGCGAGAGCGGATCGCGGCGCTGCTCGATCCCGGCTCGCCGTTCCTGGAGCTGTCCGCGCTGGCGGCGCAGGGGGTGTATGGCGAGGACTTGCCCGGCGCCGGCCTCATCAGCGGCATCGGCCGTGTTTCGGGCCGCGAATGCATGGTGGTGGCGAACGATCCCACCGTGAAGGGAGGCACCTACTATCCGCTCACCGTCAAGAAGCACTTGCGCGCGCAGGAGATAGCTGGCGACAACGCGTTACCGTGCGTGTATCTGGTCGAGAGCGGCGGCGCATTTCTGCCGAAGCAGGATGAAGTATTTCCCGACCGCGAGCACTTCGGGCGCATCTTTTTCAACCAGGCCCGCCTTTCGGCGCAGGGCATCGCGCAGATCGCGGTGGTGCACGGCTCATGCACCGCGGGCGGCGCTTATGTGCCGGCCATGTCCGACCACGCCGTCATCGTGCGCAATCAAGGCCGGGTGTTTCTCGGCGGACCGCCCCTGGTGAGGGCGGCGACGGGCGAAGAAATCGATGCGGAATCCTTGGGCGGCGCCGACGTGCATTGCCGGCGTTCCGGAGTGACCGACTACTATGCGGAGAACGACACGCATGCGCTGGCGTTCGCGCGCCGTGCGGTGGCGCGCCTGCGCGCCGTTCCCGTGCGGCCCGCTGCCGGCGCTGCCGGCCCTACCGGCGCTACCGGCGCGGCAAGTGCGGCGCGCGACCCTGCCTACGACCCCGAGGAACTGTACGGCATCATCCCGCCGACCTCGCGCAAGCCCTACGATGTGCGTGAACTCATCGCCCGCATCGTCGATCGCTCATGGTTCGATGAATTCAAGGCGCTCTACGGCACGACCCTGGTCTGCGGCTTCGCCGACATCCACGGTAGTCCGGTGGGGATTTTGGCCAATAACGGCATCCTCTTTTCCGAGAGCGCCTTGAAGGGCACGCACTTCATCGAACTGTGCTGCCGCGAAGGCATACCCCTGGTGTTTCTGCAGAACATCGCCGGCTTCATGGTGGGTCAGGCCGCGGAGGCGGGCGGCATCGCCAAGGACGGCGCCAAGCTGGTGACGGCCGTGGCCTGCGCGGCGGTGCCCAAGTACACCGTCGTCATCGGCGGCAGCTTCGGCGCCGGCAACTACGCGATGTGCGGCCGCGCCTACAGTCCGCGGTTCTTGTTTCAGTGGCCGAACGCGCGGACCTCGGTCATGGGCGGTGAGCAGGCGGCGAGCGTCTTGGCGACCATCAAGCGCGAGGCGCTGGAGCGCGGCGGGGGCAGCTTGAGCGATGCCGAGGAAGAACTGATCAAAGCGCCGATTCGCGAGCAGTTCGAACGTCAGGGGCATCCGTACTACTCGTCCGCGCGCCTCTGGGATGATGGCGTCATCGATCCGCTCGACACGCGCCGGGTGCTGGGCTTGGTGCTTGCCTTGACGAAGGCGCAAGACATGGCTGCCACGCGCTTCGGCGTGTTTCGAATGTGAGCGCTCCGGTGCGACGACTGCTCATCGCGAATCGCGGCGAAATTGTCTGCCGCATTGTGCGCACGGCGCAGCGCCTCGGCATCACCAGTATTGCGGTGTACTCCGAGGCCGACATCAATGCGCGCCACGTGCGCCTCGCCGATGAGGCCTATTACTTGGGAGCGGCGCCGGCGGCGCAGAGCTATCTGGATATCCCGAAGATCCTCGCGCTGGCGCAGCGCGTCGGCGCCGACGCCGTGCATCCGGGTTACGGATTCCTGTCGGAGAACGCCGCGTTCGCGCAGGCCTGCGTTGAGGCGGGATTGATCTTCATCGGGCCGCCGGCGTCGGCCATTCGGGCGATGGGTTCGAAAAGTGCGTCAAAAGCCGCCATGGCGGCCGTGGGGGTCCCGGTGGCACCCGGCTACCACGGCGCCGAGCAGTCGCTCGAGAAACTCCATGCGGAGGCCGAGCGCGTCGGCTTCCCCCTCATCATCAAGGCCAGCGCGGGCGGCGGCGGCAAGGGCATGCAGGTGGTGAACTCGTTGGCGCAGCTCGCGGCGGCCGTCGAGTCGGCGCGGCGCCTGGCACGCACCGCATTTGGCGACGAGCGCCTGCTGCTGGAACGCTATTTTCCGCGGGCGCGGCACGTGGAGGTGCAGATTTTCGCCGATTCTCACGACGGCATCGTGAGCCTGTTCGATCGCGATTGCTCGGTGCAGCGCCGCCATCAAAAAATCATCGAGGAAGCCCCGGCGCCCGATCTGCGCGATGAGGTGCGCGTTGGCATGGCTCGGGCCGCGATCCAATCGGCGCGGGCGGTCGGCTATGTGGGTGCGGGTACGGTGGAGTTCTTGGTCGACGAGGCGCAGCAATTCTACTTCATGGAGATGAATACCCGACTGCAGGTGGAGCACCCGGTCACGGAATACATCACCGGAATTGATCTGGTGGAGTGGCAACTGCGCATCGCACAGGGCGCGCGCCTGCCGAAGGCCCAGGACGAGATCCGGCAACATGGCACGGCCATGGAGGCGCGACTGTACGCCGAGGATCCGGCTCATGGATATCTGCCGAGCGTCGGCCGCATCACGCACCTGCAGTGGCCCGAGGCTGCTCCCGGTCTGCGGCTCGATGTCGGCGTCGACGCCGGCGACGAGGTCTCAACATTTTACGATCCCATGCTGGGCAAGATCATCGCCTGGGCCGAGTCGCGGGGCGAAGCCGGCGCGCGCCTGCGCAAGGCGCTCGAGGACATCGAGATCGCGGGTGTGGTCACCAATCGCGCGCTGCTCTGCAGCGTGCTCGCGGATGAGGAATTCCGCCGCGGCGGCGTCGCGACGAATTTTCTCGATGTTCGTCGCGCGTCACTCGCCTTCGGCGAGCCGGCGGCGGGCGACCTCGACGCGGTGCTGGCGGGAATTTGGTGTGCGACCCGCCGCACCGAGGCCGATGCACTGTGGGCGGATACCCGCGGCTGGCGGCTCGGGACATCCCCCAGCAGCGCATGGACGTTTGCGGACCGCACCGTGATCGTAGAACTGACCGCGCCGAATACCTATCTGGCACGCCTGGCGGCGCGGACTTACCCGCTGCGGGTGCTGACCCGCGGCGCGCAGTCCTTGGACGTCGAGTACGACGGACAGACCCAGCACCTGCGTGTCATCGACATTGACGAGACGCTGCACCTCTTTCGCGGCGGGCATCACGTGGCGTTGCGTGCGCTGTCGACCGAAGATGCCTTGCGGGTCAGCGCGGGCGCGGAGGAGGGCTCATTGGTCACGCCGCTGCCGGGAACCGTGGTTGCCGTGCATGTCGCGCCGGGCCAGCAGGTTGCGCGCGGTGCGCCGCTGGTGACGGTGGAGGCCATGAAAATGGAACATACTCTGACCGCGCCCTACGCGGGAACCGTCACGCGCATCGCCTTCGGTTTGGCCGAGCGGGTGGCGGCGGGGGCGATCCTGGTGGATCTCGCGCCGCTCGACTCAGCGGAGAAGAATCCTTGAGGTAGGAGTCTTAGGCGACCTGCGAGTCGGCGGCCGCCAGCGCCGGCAGCGTGAGCTTGAAGCGAGTCTCGTGGCCCAACAGCGTGGCCAGCGCAATCTTTCCGCCGGCTTCGTGCACATAACGCCGCACCAGGGACATGCCGCTGCCATGCGGCGCTTCGCCGGGGCCGGTGGGCAGCGTCGTATAGCCCGACTTGAAGATCAATTTGATGGCCTGACGATCGCGCAGCCGGGCCGCGGCGTCGGCCGTGAGCAGACCCTTGGCCACGGCGGTGGTTCGGACCTTGTCCGGATCGAGTCCGGTGCCGTCGTCCTGGAAATGCAGTTCGAACGTCTGGTCCGGCAGCGCCTTGAACTCGAGATGCAGGGTTCCGTGCGCCGGCTTGCCGGCGGCGGTGCGGGCAACCGCGAGTTCGATGCCGTGCATGACGGCATTGCGGATCAATTGAATCGCCACATTCTTGATCGTCGACTGATAGCGGGAGGGAACCAGCTGCATGCCGACACAATCGAGGATGACTTTCTTGTCGTGCTCCTGCGCCACCAGTTCGGTCAGCGACACCAGCGTGCTCTCGAGGCTGCCGGCCTGCGCCATGCGATGCGCCTTGGGCGCTGCCTCCTTTTGCGCCGCCGCCTTTTGCGCCGCCATCTCGGCGAGAAATTTCGGCGCTTCGATGATCTGCGTGCCGTTGTCCGTCATGCGGTTCTCGGGCGCGGCGGAATCGGATTCATTGACTGGACCCGCTTGCGAGCAGAGCGAGCGCAGCAGCGCGAACTGTCCGTATAGCTGATCGAGCTTGACGGCCAGCGGCAGGAAATCGCTGCCGGAGAGTTCACCGCGGCTGCGCAGTTCCTGCAATGAATCCTCCAGCAGCCGCGCCGCCGCCTCGAGCCCGGTGAGCTTGAGCGCCGCGGCATCGCGCCGCACCCGGTCCACCTCGTCCAAGGTCTCCTCGAGTTTGCTGCGAAACGCGGCGGCCTCGCGCGCCGGCTTTTTCAATACTCCGTTGATGGTCTTCAATGAGGCGTCGGTTCGGTGCAGGAACGCGCCGAACCGCGCGCCACCGCCCTGCAACACGCCGCGCAAGATCTCGCCCTGAGTCTGTACTTGCGTGCGCAGATCCTCGAGTTCGCGGTGCTGCTGCACGCGTGCGGTGATATCGGTCACGCGCACCAGCCAGGAGCGCGGCGCCTGCGGCGAGTCGACCGCATGGAATTCGAACGAGTAGTGCAGCGTTTCAAAGGTGCCGTCGGGCTTGGCCAAGCGGACTTCCGTATCCTGCAATGGATTCGGCTGCGCGGGATCGGGAGCCGCCGCCTCGAGCAACCGGCTCACGAAACTGCGCGCCGCACCCAACGTCTTGGCGGTGACGTGCGGCCCGATCAATTTTTCGAAGCTTAAATTCGTGAGATCCTGGCGCCGAAACAGCGTGGCCAGCGATGCCGATACCGGCGGCAGGATGATATCCCGGGCGTCGAGGAGGAACATTCCCTGCGCGCTGCTCTTCAAGATGGAATCGATCAGCCGGTTGTTGGCGCCGATCAGATCCTGCTTCTCTCGCTCATGACGCTTGACGGAAATGAACATATCGCACAGGGTGCCAAACGCGCGAGCGTAGAGGCTTGATGGCGGTCACAGCCTTGCGTCGGTCACCCCGGATGCTGCACCGAGTCATGAGGCGTTGAGACGCACGTCACAGCAAAAGAACCTAGGCGACGGCCGCCACCAAGGGGCCTAAA
>Ga0210410_10000656_pt1 | contig 36182 bp, 35 predicted proteins | sample IncBWC4MmetaG_FD_161058 | JGI IMG/M metagenome (GOLD analysis project Ga0210410, IMG submission 161058) | Forest soil microbial communities from Barre Woods Harvard Forest LTER site, Petersham, Massachusetts, United States - Inc-BW-C-4-M | ecosystem: Environmental > Terrestrial > Soil >...
CGATTTTCATCATCCTGTCGATGATGTTCCTCCCCAGTGTGCTGCTCGCGGATGTCACCGGGTCGGTCCTTGGGGTGGTGCGCGATCCGTCCCAGGCCGTGGTCAAGGGAGCGCGCATCAGGATCACCAACACACAGACCAATCTCTCCCACGAGGAGGTTACGGCCGATGACGGCTCTTATCGTTTTCTGGCTCTGCCGGTCGGGACCTACCAGCTAAGTGCCGTGATCGCTGGCTTCCAGCAGTACAACGCAACCAACATCGTATTGCAGGTGAATGACCAACTGCGCCTCGACATTTCTCTTAAAGTCGGCAGTATTAACGAGCAGGTGACCATTGCCGCCGACGCGGCTCAAGTGGAGACGGAGAACACGCAACTGGGCGACGTCATCGATTCCAAGAAGATGCTGGCATTGCCGCTGAACGGGCGCAGCTATCTGGATTTGTTGGGCCTACAAGCCGGTGTGGCGCCGACGACGGCTGGGACAATCGGTGGTGACCGACCGGTCTCCGGCTACATCTCAAACGCGGGCAATGTCTCCGTGAATGGACAGCGCGAGACTGCCAACGCATTTCTGGTAAATGGCGGCGACGTCAGCGAAGGGCGAAATCTGGGGGCGGGCCTGGTTCCGAACCTTGATTCCGTCGAAGAATTTCGCCTTATCACCAACAGCTTCGATGCGGAATATGGAAAGTTCAGTGGCGCGGTGATGAACGCCATCACCAAGTCGGGCACAAATGGCTTCCACGGCGATGTGTTCGAATTCCTGCGCAATGACGCGCTGGATGCCCAGAACTACTTCTTCTCCGGCCAGCCTAAAACCGAACTGCGACGGCATCAGTTCGGTTTTACCGCCGGAGGCCCATTCTGGAAAGACAAGCTGTTCTGGTTCACGGATTATCAAGGAACCAGACAGGTGCAAGGCGCGGAAGTCAGCAACGTAGCCGTGCCGAGCGCTGCCCAACTTGGAGGCCAGTTTGATCCTTCAACTTTGACCGGCACAGTCGATGGCGTCGCTGGCGGAACATGTCCGGCATGCGGCTGGCCGACGGAGCTGTCACAGCGGTTGGGTTACACGGTTACAGCAGGTGAGCAGTATAGTTTCGCAGGTTGCAATTCGACGGCGAACTGCGTCTTTCCAGGCGGCTTAATTCCTAAAGCTGCATGGGCACCGCCGGCCGCTGGAATTCTCCCCTACATCCCGGCTCCCAATAACCCCAACGGCACATACTCGAACAATAGTCAAAAGAATACGGTTAAGGACGATAAGATCGGAGAGCGGGTCGACTTTAATAGTCGGAAGACGGGCAATTGGTCCTTCTACTATCACTTTGACGACTCGACAGTTTTAAGCGCCCTGCCCAGCGGCGGTGCAAGCGTGCCGGGCTTTCCGGCGGTAACGCCAACCCGTGCGCAAGAATTCGTCATCAGTAATAACAAGACCATCGGACCCACCGCCGTGAATGAGGCGCGGCTGACTTTCTTCCGTACGTCTACTCACCTGGACAACCCGAGCGGTGGCAAGGCGACGCTAGCTTCACTCGGCTTCGTGACCGGTGCCGGTACTCTGGGCATCATTCCTGACGCTACTCCCGGATTTCCGGAGTATGTACCCCAGGCCTATTTCAATAACTTTGCCATCGGCACCCCCTCTCTGATTACATTCCAGCCCAATAACACCTACACGGCGTCGGACGGATTCTCCAAAGCCATGGGCAAACATACGCTTAAGTTCGGTGGAGAGGGCCGCTATCTGCAAGTCAACGAACGCAACTTAGCCAGCCAGGATGGCGCTTTTATTTTCGATGGCACAGTGACCGGCGTCGATTTCGCTGACTACCTGCTTGGAGCGCCGACGGGAGGCGGGGGTGGCTACACCCAGGCCGCGTTACAACTCCTGGATTCGCGCACCCGCTATGGCGGCGCATATGTGCAAGACACATGGAAGGTCACTCCCAATCTGACACTGAATTTGGGGCTTCGCTGGGAAGTTAGCATGCCCTGGTACGACACACAGGGGAAAATCCAGACCTGGGTTAAAGGAGAACAGTCAACGGTCTTTCCGAAGTCTCCCCTAGGCCTCGTATACCCCGGCGATCCTGGCATTCCCAAGACGCTGGCCCCGACCCGATACAACAACCTCGGACCACGCCTTGGTCTGGCTTACTCTCCAGGCTTTAGCGAGGGAGTGTTGGGGAAGGTTTTTGGCGGGCCGGGAAAGAGCAGCATTCGTGCCTCGTACGGCTTGTACTACACTTCGGTTGAGGATTTGAATCTCTTCTACGAAGTGGGAGACGCTCCCTTCGGCTTGTACTGGACCAGTCCTGATGCCGTTGACTTTGCCGAACCATTCCGAAATCGGCAGACTGGGGGCCCCGACGGCACGGGGCAGCGCTTCCCATTCACCGTCCCGATTCCGGGCAGCCCGGCCAATAAGACGCTCGATTTCTCAGTTTACGAGCCACTGTCTTATTTCCCCGGATACGACATTCACAATAAGCTCCCCTACGCTGAGCACTTCAACTTCTCGATTCAGCGTGAGTTAAGCAGATCCACCATCTTGACTCTGTCTTATGTTGGCACCGAGGGCCATCGGCTCATCGCGCAGACCGAAGCCAACCCAGGTGATCCCGCATTGTGTAAGCAGCTTACCGCGCAAGGGTATACGGATGCGTCGAGCGGGGGCACTGGGTGTGGGCCGACCCTTTCGCAGGACACTTTCACTCTCGGCGCAAAGACGGTTTACGGCACCAGGGACACTCTTCTTAATCCAAACTACTGTCCCGGAGCGCAGTCCCTCTGTTTTGGTTTCGGCAACACCTTCACCAAGTTGGTGGCGAATTCGATCTACAACTCGGGACAGGTGACGGTCCAGCGGAACGCTGGTGATGTAACCCTTTCGGCTTCGTACACGCTGGCGAAAGCCATCGATGATTCCTCGGCTTTCGGTGAACTGATCAACTTCTCAAATGCCAAACTTAGCCGTGGCTTGTCGTCGACGGACGTACACCAGAACTTTGTGGTTAGCTATGTCTGGGAGCTACCCTTCCATCGGATGTTCCACCGCTTGCCAAGGCTTACCGACGGATGGCAACTGCAGGGCATTACCCGATTCTCGACGGGATTTCCGATCCAGATGGGTGAAGGGAAACCCATACAAGCCGGGAGCCCACTGTGTCCGTCGGACGAGTGCGTGGGAGATGCTTCACTTACTGGCAGTCCCTCCACCGATATGCCGAATCGGGTAGGACCGATTCACATCCACAACCCTCGCGACACCCCTGCCAGGACATATTTTGATCAGAGCGCATTTACCGGAACCGTGTGCGCTCTAACGCCGGCGGGGGTTTTGACCGGTCCTGACTGCGGAAGTTTCGGAACGGCGAACCGCCGATTCTTCCACGGCCCGGGATTCAACAATACCGATTTGGGTATATCGAAGATGATTCCCCTCAATGAAGCAATGCATTTCGAGATTCGAGGTGAATTCTTCAACATCTTCAATCATGCGCAATTTAACAACCCCAGCGGGGACATTAGCAGCGCAAATTTCGGTAACGTCACGAGTGCCCGCGATCCGCGCATCGGTCAGGTCAGCGCGAAATTCGTCTGGTGATGCAGTTGCAAGCTTCTTGAGCAAGAAGGACAGCGAGCTCCCTCACTGTCCTTTTTCTGCTTTGAGATAAAGTGTAGGTATGCGGCGAAACGGGCCGACGCTCGGGAAGAACCACGTGATCCGGACTTGCCTGTTGGCAGCCTCTCTGGTGACGAGCTTTTCCGCGCCGCGGATCAGCGCGCAAACTGCCACAGATTACCGCAAGCACGCCACGCAATCCGCACTGGCGAAGTCGTGGCATGACGCCATCGCCAACTATCGCAGGGCGCTGGAACTTGAGCCGAACGACGCGCTCACACACTATGACCTGGCTCTGGCACTGAAATATAAGGGAGAGACCAGAGAGGCTGTGAAGGAGTTCCAGTTCGCGTCAAACCTCCGGCCCAAATGGGCAGACGCGCACTACGGATTGGGCGCTGCCTTCTACGATCTGCAAGACTATGCGGCGGCTGCCAAGGAACTGCGCACCGTCGAGACCCTCGATCCCTCCAATGCCGCTACGCATCGCCTGTTGGCCCGTATCCTTTCGCAGCAGAATAATCCTACCGATGCTGAGCACGAACTGAAGCTGGCTCTCCGGTTGAAACCCTCCGCGGACAATCACCTCGAGCTTGGGGTAGTCGAGGGCCAATTGGGTAAGCTCGATACGGCAGTTGCACAGTTTCGTGACGCGATAAGACTCGATCCGAAGCTCGCCGCCGCTCACCTCATGCTGGGCGTAGCTTTGCGTCGGCAAGCTGACCACAATGGCGCACTGGAACAGTTCCGAATCGCCGTAGCGTTAAATCCCGATAGCGCGGAGGCTCAGTACAATCTGGGCCGGGAATTGAAGGCCGGGGGCGATACCGTTGGGGCCATTACCGCCTTTCGGCGTGCCATCGAACTGAAACCGGATTTCGAGCAAGCACACTACAATCTCGCGCTAGCACTGCGCAGCCAGGGAGATGCCAGTAACGCCAAGAAGGAATTGGATGACCTGAACGGGCTGCATGAGTTTCGCGCGCGCCTGGCGCAATCGAAACTGTTGATCCTACAGGGTGTGGATGCGCTGAAGAAACACAAACTCGATGAAGCTCTGGCGCTATTCCAGAAGTCAGCTGAGCAAACCCCCGAACTTCCTACCTGCTACTACTACCTTGGGCTTACATGGGAAGGCAAGAACGAACCGGTGCGTGCCCGAGAAGCGTATGAAAAAGCGATCGAGCTGAAGCCGGACTATGCGCAGGCGCAAGCCAGTTTCGGACTGCTTCTTTGGAAGGCGGGAGATCAAACGCGAGGGCTGCAGGAATTCCAGCGGGCCGTTATGTCCGATCCAGATCTGGCGGAAGCGCACTACAACCTCGGGCTCGCGCTGGCGCAACTACAGCGTCCGCAAGAAGCCATTCGCGAGTTCACGGACGCCATCAGCCTTGATCCACAGAACGTCGATGCCAAGGTGCAACTGGGGCTGGCTCTGAGCCAAAACAACGACATGGCCGCCGCCGCCAACATTTTTCGCGATCTGCTGCGGCGCGATCCTAACTTCGCCGAGGGGCACAATAACCTCGGCCTGGTGCTGTTGCAGACCGGCGCCGTCCATCCGGCCGAGGCGGCGTTTGAAGAGGCGGTGCGGCTCAAGCCACAATACGCCGAGGCGCACTACAATCTTGCCCTGGCGTTTCGGCAGGAAGGTAAGAAAGAGAGCGCACAGCAGGAATTCGAGCGGGCCTATCAGCTCGCCCCGGAATTAAGGAACCTGCCTCTCCCCTGACGAAGCGTTGCGCAAACTTGATGGTGCGAAAGGGGGGACTCGAACCCCCACGGTTTAACCCGCCAGATCCTAAGTCTGGTGCGTCTGCCAATTCCGCCACTTTCGCATGGATCGCGGCAAGCTTGAGCTAAATCTTCCCACAGAGGGCGTCGAATCTACAAATAATTATTGCCCTCTGAGGCGTCGGACCCTGCCCAGCGGCTACTCCGCCTATCCTCATCCATGTTTCGCTCTCTCGAGGCGGTAAGTCTAGGAATGCAATGCTGGTTCCAAGTGGCGTAAAATTTCCGCAGATCGGTCATGAGTGCCCAGCGGTTCTCGTTGTTTCTCCTGTGCGTCTGCGCAGTATTCTCGCCCTCAAAAATCGGCGGGCAGGAGTCGACGCAGTCCTCGCCCGCGGACGAACAATTCACGCTTAAGAGTGACGTGAACGCAGTGGTTATCCCGGTGCTGGTCCGCGACGCACAGGGCCACGAGGTGGGTAATCTCAAGCAGCAGAATTTTCAGGTCTTCGATAACGACAAACAACAGGTTATTTCGGGGTTCAGCATCGAGAAGAGCGCTGGAGTTGAGACTCCCTCTGCCGCTGATCCAAAGGCCGCTACGGCAACCGCCGTTTCCCCTGCGATCCCGAAAGCGATGTCTGCACCGGAACGATTCCTGGTATTCATGTTCGACGATATGCATTTGAGCGCCGAAGATTTGGCGCGCTCGCAGAAAGCAGCAAGCATACTCATGGGGTCGCTCACGGATTCGGAAATGGCCGCCATCGTCTCCACTTCCGGACGCGTTAACAGCGGCCTCACCCATGATCGTACGACGTTGCAGGAAGCGATTGCAAAGCTGCTGCCGCAGGGTCTTTACCGCGCAGCCGGAGCCGAGTGTCCGGCGATCGATTATTACAACGGCGACCTGATCATCAATAAGCACAATCAGAACGCGCTGGAGTCCGCGATCGAGCAGGTGCTTAGCTGCAATCCGAATCTGGATAACCGCAATGTAGCGGAGCGACTGGCCGAAGCAGCCGCTACGCGGGCGGTAACGGTTGGCGATCAGGACGCCCGCGTCACGCTCAGCTCGGTTCGAGAGTATGTGCGCAGAATGGCTGGCCTTCCGGGGCAAAGAACACTGATTTTGGTTTCTCCTGGATTTCTCACAATTACGACGGAGGCACTTAGCACCGAATCTGGGATTATGGATCTGGCGGCGCAGTCCCATGTGACGATCAACGCGCTCGACGCGCGCGGACTTTACGTTACCGAACTGGACGCCAGCGCGCATGGCGCTGGATCGCCTTTCATCATGCAGCTGAATTCTGAGAATCATCGCAACTCAATGAGTCTTAACGAAAACCTCATGGCGGAACTAGCGGACGCCACCGGCGGAACCTATTTTCATAACCGAAACGATCTGCAAGCCGGCCTGAACAGCCTGGCGGTCGCGCCCGACTACCTGTATTTGCTCTACGTCTCGCCGAAGAATGTGAAGCAAAACGGCAGCTATCACCGCCTGCAAGTGAGAGTCGATGAGCCGGGACTAAAGGTGACGGCTCGCCACGGATACTTCGCAGCCAAGCCCGAGAGGCGCAAGAAATAAGGCGTCAGGCATCGGGAATGCGTCAGGCCTGCCCTCGGTCGTGTTTTCCTGCCAGCCAGGCCGCGGTGATCAGACACAAGCTGATTACGGCGGAGAAAACGACTGCGAGGGTAAAGAAGTACATCCAACTCAAAACCGTAAGGCCAATAAAGCAGGTAGCCAGGGTCCAGGTCAAAACGGGCATGAGCCGCAACGTATCCCGGTTCAGGCCCCCGAGCTGCCAGGTTAAGACTGCGGTGAAGAAAAGAAAGACGCTCACGAAGAGTCCGAAGCCGACAAAGAAATCCCAATAGGAGCGGCTGAATCCTTGCGTGTCAAAGCGGATTGACTGCATGGAGGCGATAAGCGCGTCTACTCCCCACTTGGGATCACTTTGACGAAACCCGAGGGTGTGTCCGATGGTCCAAAGCAGCAAGAGAACGGCAGCGATTCGATAAAAGACAGATGGCTTCAAGCCGTGCCTCCTCGACTAGTTAATCTGCCGGCAGTATATAGCTTTGGACTCCCGAGAATTGTCTTCGTGCGTGAGGAAATGGCTCAGAGCAAGCTCTCGGGTACCGAGCTTGCCCGGCCCGAGTAGGCTGCGGTGCCGGCTGCCACTCCAGCTAACCGAAGTTTTACAAATTGTTGACATCGCTAGGACGGAAGCAGGACTCGCGGGCCTTATAGTGGGCCTGACGTTTTCGCTGCACTGAACAGCTAGCAAGAGTGAATTCGATCCAGCCCACGAGGAATTTTATGAACACGACTCGCAAGTATTACCGTATTTCGCTGCCCACTTTCGGTTTTCTGATTTTTCTGTTTTGCGCCGCGGCGTTTGCGCAGCAGCCGATCGGGGCGGGGACGGTTACGGTGCATTCGGCATTGGGAGGAATGATTTTCGGATTCGATATCGACCAGAATGGCACGGAGGGCATCCTGACAGAGGCGCAGACGGTTTCGGGCGGCAAGACGCTGAACGCGATCGAGACCTTCGATCAGGCAACGGGGGCGATCATTTCCATCGTCAAGCAAACCGAAACCAAGGATGAAGATGTCACGCTGGGGATTGTGAACAAGTCGGTGGGATTGATTGAGCACGAGCACGTTCCGTTTCTATATGTCACGGCCCGTACCTATCACCTGATTACCCCTGTGAGCGGAAACAAACTGGACGGAATATGGTCCCCGCCGCTCGACAAGAACGCGATCATCACGCAGGTGAGCCGCACTCAGGGTACGGCGAACGTGGGAGTGTTTGCCTTTGAAAACGGCGGGACGAATGCATCGTTCGTTTTCAGCGCGGACCCCGCGAAGAATTTGACAGGGCCGTTCGTTACCTTAACCGACTCGGTGTTTCAGAATGGCGATTCGCCGGTGATGGCTTATGACAGCGTGACCAACAGCGCCGTGCTGTCGGCTTCGACGGGAGCGGTGGGCGGGCCTCCGCCGAAGGTTGCGGTTGCGGATTTGACCAAGGGAACGGTCACTGAATTCACCGGGGTGGGCGCGGGATTCGTCAATGGAATTGCGGTGGATTCGGCGGACGGGGTGGCTTGCACGACGACGGAGTTGGATGTGAATGTGGAGTTCTACAACCTTGCGGCGAAGACGGGTTTCGTGATCCGGCTGCCGAATGCGACCAATCAAATCCAGAGCGGGGCTGATGTCGAATTCGATGCGGTGCACAAATGGTTTTTCGTGGCGCAGCCGGTATCGAGCACGGCAAGCGGCAGTTCGATTTATGTGTTCGATCCGCAAGGGAACCTGATCGAGACTTTGGACGGGTTTAATTTTTCCAATGCGTCGACGGTGATTCCGGTGCACATTGCGCTGAATCCGGGCAATCGGACGGGATATGTCGATGGCCCCGATGGGACGCAGTTGCAATCGTTCACGTATTGAAGGATGGAGGAGTTTCTCCGGCGACTGCAACGACTACAGATCCGGCCTGCTCGTAGGAAGTTGTGGTTACGGGCGCCCGTCGCTATCGCGGCGGGGGTTTTTGTTTGTGGAGATCGATGATTCCGCGGAGGCACACCAAAGTCACTCGTTGCGTTCGCCGCGAAACGGTACATTCGTAGCATCCCCAGGCTGAGACCGCATGACACGAAAAAGCCGTCGCGCTGTCGCGATTGCCGCGGCGTTGTATCTATTCATCCTCTGGTGGGCATTTCGCTGGGGAGTGAACCTGCGCCCGGCCGACGGCAGCATCTATCAGCATATTGAGCGGGAGGGAATCAAGCGGCTGGCTGCCGAGAGGGCGCAAGCTGCACTGCAGGCGGCATCGCCAGGGCCGACGGCAGAGTTACGGCTCGTTTCGGCGGGACCGGCGTATGTAGCTGCGCGTTATGATGCGACCCATGTCGTGTTCATGGTGGCGTCGGAGACGGAGTCGCGGTTCTCCGCGTCGGTGGTCGGCGGAGCGAACGCGATGCACGTTGGAGGAACGCCCACACTGCTTTCGGAGCCCGAGAGGAATTACGCTCCACTGGCGGGATTTCGCGAGCTCTATGCGCCCGATTCGCAGTCGCTCCACTTCTTCCCCAAGCTGGTGCAGGAGGCCGTGCCCGGCGATAAGTGGAGCATGAATCTTGCCGGGGATGTGACGGTTCCGGTGGCGATTGAGCGGACGGTGATCGCACCAGTGGGATGCTCGCTGTCGATAGGATTTCTGGCGAGCGTTCCGGCGGATCAGCAGGCGGCGTTCGAAGCGTCAGGGAAGGCATATTTTGTGGTGTGGCGCGCAGACGTCCCACCGGCGGAGCCCGCGCTAGCGGCTCACGTGTCAGAGATTGCGTGGAAGCCGTCGGCGGAGGCGGCAAAGAAAATCGACGAGGCGCTCAATGCGCGGATGCGGGAAGAACTCGGCAAAATAGATGCGCGCCTCACCACGAACGCTGCAAATCCAAGTGACAGTTCCGCGAGTCTGTATGGCGGAGTGCGGGCACAGGTGAAGGAATGGCTGCATGCCGATCAGGGCTTGGCGCGGGGCGAAGGGCATCTTGGCTATGACTTGCGCGCCTACCGCATCACACCGGACGGGGTGCCGCGATTACTGGTGCGGGCCCGCTGGACCCTCGCTGGTGCCAATGCTTTTCTGATGACCGCATGGTTTCTGGGGGACGAATCTCTGGCGCTGCTCTGGTCGGATGCGCATTGGTCGAATACTTTGCGCGACGGACTATCAAACTCGATCGGTGGCGATCTGGAGTTTCAGTCTGTGTTGAATGAATTTGATGCCGACCACGACGGCTGGGCGGAACTGCTGGTGCACACGCAGGAAGGAAACGGGAGCAGCATTGGGCTGTATCTTTACACCGATTTGGGATTGGTGCCGTTGAAGTCCCCCTTGCGGCGCGATGCGCAATCGCCGGAGGCGTGTTTGGAGCAGTAGGCGGTCCTGCTTTCCGGAATATGTGAAAGATTTTAAGCGCTGCATACTTCTGAGGTACCCACTTCTCGCAAAGGAAGCGAGAAATGGGGCACCCAACGACTTATCTCACTCAAATCTAATTCTGCTGTGCATCGACTACTGGGAATTCGATGAAGCTGGCCTGGTCCGGCGCGTGAAATATTCTCTGTGTGGCTTTGCGATAGTCTGCCGGCTTTGCCCAGAAAATATTCGGGACAAAGGTTTGAGGATTGCGGTCGTAGAGCGGGAACCAGCTTGACTGAATCTGTACCATGATGCGATGGCCGGGCAGGAATACGTGATTGGCGGTTGGCAGGTTGAAGCGATAGAGCAGCGGCTTGTCGGCGGCGATCGGCATGGGCTTCTCCAGGCTCTCGCGATAGCGGCCGCGGAAGATGTCGGCTGAAACCATGAGCTGGTAGCCTCCCATAGCGGGCTGACCAGCCACTTCGTCGGGATAGACATCGATCAACTTCACCACCCAATCAGAATCCGTGCCGCTGGTCGAGGCAATTAGATTCGCCACCGGCTGGCCGCTGATTTTCACCGGCGCGGTTAGCACATCGGAAGTGAAGGACACGACGTCGGGACGACCCGAGGCTTCGCGCTGGTCGTCGACCAGCCACTCCGGCCAGGTCATGCCGTCGCTGTAGCCGACGGGCTGAATCGGACGCTTGCGGAACGGAACGGGCTTGGCGGGGTCGGAGACGTACTCGTCGAATGCAGCATCGGCGGCTTTGGGTGCGGTGAAGCCGGCTTTGAGGCGTGCTTCCAGGTAGAATTTTGCGGAACGTGGAGTGCATCCCGTGGCGCATCCGGCGGGCCATGCGGGCAGGCGTCGCCACACATTTGTTCCGGTCTCAAAAGCGGTGACAGGCGCGACATCGGTCTTGGGCGCGTCGTCTTTGAGGTAGTGATCGAGGAACGGGCGCAGGATGTTCTGGCGGAAATAGAGTCCGGTGTCGCTGCTGAATTTCAACGCACCGAGCGAACTGGCGTCGTCGATTTCCTGGCCATGGTGCCACGGGCCCAGGACGAGAAATACTTTGTCGTTATTCTTATCTCTTGGCTTAATGGCTTTGTAGACCGCGGTTGCGCCGTAAATATCTTCCTGGTCCCAGAGGCTGTCGACGAGCATTACAGGTACTTTCAGCGGTTGAGCTGCGAGAATCTTGTCCACGGCTTGCTGTTGCCACCACGAGTCGTAACTGGGATGCTCGAGCAGTTTGCGCCAGAATCCGACTTGTTCAAGGCCATGACGGCGCCCGAGTTCTCCCGCCGATCCGGCTTCCATGTAAACGTCGTAGTCGTCGAAGTGATCGGTCCACCAGTGTTCGTCGTTCGAGCGTGTGCCTTCTTGCTCGTAGATATAGGGCATGTTCTGCTCGCGGAACGCGCCGTTGTGAAACCAGTCGTCGCCCATCCAGCCGTCGACCATGGGATTCATGGGGACGGAAACTTTCAGCGCGGGATGCGGATTCACCAGCGCCATCAGCGGTGTAAATCCGTCGTAAGAAATACCGAGTATACCGACGCGGCCGTTGCCCTCGGGAACATTCTTTACCAGCCAATCGATGGTGTCGTAGGTGTCGGTCGAGTGGTCAACTGGCGTGGGATTCAGCGGGCCATGCAGCGGACGGTTCATGACGTAATCGCCTTCGGAACCGTATTTGCCGCGAACGTCTTGAATCACGCGGATGTATCCGCCCTCGACGATAACTTCAACAGCGTTGTCGTATCCGTTGAGGATGGGGCCGAGGTGAGCGCTATAAGCGTGGCTGAGTTGCGCGCTGGCGCTGTAGGGCGTGCGCGTGAGCAGGATGGGAGCGTGACTCGCGCCTTTGGGAATCGCAATCACCGTGTGCAGCTTGACGCCGTCGCGCATGGGGATCATCACGTCGCGCTTGACATAATCGAAGCTCTCGGTCTTGGGCTCGAGCTTGGCGGGAGTTTCGCTCGGAAGAGATGGGTCGGTAGACTGGGCGGAGGAAGGGGAGATTAGCAGTCCGGCTATGAGCAGAGAATGCAAGAAAGCGCGTGACAGGAGGTTCATTCAGTTATGTCCCTTGGTTGCGAGAGAACAGTAAGTGTAATCCAGGCGGGTATCGATCGACGAGCTTTCTCGAATGTCGTCGTCATCAGGACGATTGAATCCTGAAGGAGTCTCAGTTTTCTGTTTTCCGAAGTTTGCGAGTGTCGATGTTCGGAAATGCCTCGATAGTGATAGGCTATTGCGTCACCGTGGAAAGGCGAATCCTGCGGTGTGAGGCGCTGATTTTGTCTATGGCAGTGGAATTCGAGAATGTTCGGCCGGGGGTGGAGGTCGCGAGTTTGACTGATGTGGGCCGCCAGCGGCTGAACAATGAGGATTCGTATCTTTATTGGGAGCCGGCAGCGGAGAAGGAATATCAGCGCAAGGGTCGGCTGGCTTTAATTGCTGACGGGATGGGCGGCTATGAAGGCGGTCAAGAAGCGAGCCGTCTGGCGGTGGAAACCGTGCGTCATGTTTATGACGACGAATTTCAGGACGATCCGCAGGCGGCTTTGCTGGCGGGGTTTGGGGCGGCGCACGAAAGCATTCAGCGATTTGCCATGGAACATCCGGAGCTTCATGGCATGGGGACGACCTGTACGGCATTCGCCGTGGTGGGAGCGCAGCTTTATTTTGCGCACGTGGGGGATAGCCGGTTGTATCGAGTGCGTGGGAGTGAGGTTACGCGGCTCACGCGCGACCATTCTTATGTCGGCCGGCTGGTAGAGAGTGGGATTGTGAGAGCCGAGGACGCGGAGTCGCATCCGCAGCGGCACATTCTGACGGCGGCGTTGGGTTCGGGCAGAGAAGTAGTGCCGGACGCGCCCGCGAGTGCGGTGCCAGTGCTGAAAAACGACTCGTTTGTTTTGTGCACCGACGGGTTATGGGGGTTGGTCGGGGAACAGGAACTGGCTGGGCTCGTGTATGCGAACGCCCCACAGGCGGCTTGCCAGGGGCTGGTGAAGATGGCACTGGAGCGCGGCGGGCCGGACAATATCACTTTGATTATTGTGCGGATATTGGAGTGATCTGGTGTAGAACCGGTTCAGGGCAGTGGTCTTTTTGGTTCCTCGAAAGCGCAATCTCTTGCGCATCTTGAGTCGAGTGAAAACCGCGGTTGATCTTAAGTCACTGAATACAAAAGTTTAGCGCCCCGGGCCAAGGCGTCCGCGATGGCCCGCGCCTTGCTTTCTCCCTTACGTCAATAAAGTCTATTACATCAATTGAATTTATGGTTATAATGCGTCAATGAAAATCTCCCAAAAAGGTTTGTACGCTCTCCAGGCCATGATGATGCTCGGTCGCCACTATCACCAGGGCGCGATCAAGATCCGCGACATCGCTTATGAAGAGTCGCTGCCGGAAAAGTTTCTGGAGCTAATTTTGCTCGAACTGAAAAATGCCCGCATAGTGGAAAGTGTGCGCGGAGCCAAGGGCGGATATCAGTTGCGGCGCGAGCCTTCAGAAATTCGCTTAAGCGAGATCATCCGGTTGATCGATGGCCCGCTGGCGCCCTTTGGAGATGCCGACCAGTTGCGCGATCTCATCGACAGGGACTTGCCGCACCGCGCTCTTTACCAGGTGTTTCTTGACGTACGCGACGCGGCGGCGCGCATTCTGGAGAACACCACGTTAGCTGACCTCATCATAGAAGCGGGACCAAAGGGCAAAGGCCATCGCCCGCAGAAAAATGCGAAGAAGAAAGGAACTGCCAGCATCCTCCCCATGGTGGTCGGGGGGAGTGAACGTGAGTAGACGCCTTGTAGCTGGGTTCATTTTGTACATGGCAACGGCAGTTGTGGGATGGGGGCAGGGAAGCGCCAACACCATCCGCGTAGGGGCGTTCCCGAACATTACTCATGCGCAAGCCATGGTTGGTAAGGCCAATGGTTTCTTCGACAAAGCCATGGGACCGGAAGTGAAAGTTCAATGGACGAGCTTTAACGCCGGTCCGTCTGCGATAGAGGCGCTGTTTGCGGGCGCAATCGACATGACGTACGTCGGTCCCAATCCGGCGATCAACGGTTATGTGCGGTCGAATGGCGAAGCGCTGCGCGTCGTTTCTGGAGCCGCGAGTGGTGGCGCGTCGCTGGTGGTTCGTAACGATTCTGGGATTAACAAGCCCGAAGATTTTCACGGCAAGCGGGTGGCTTCTCCGCAGTTTGGTAACACCCAGGACGTGGCGCTACGCAACTGGCTGCGCAGCCATGGGCTCAAGACCAACGACAAGGGCGGCGACGTGCAGATTGTGCCGATGGCGAATCCGGATCAGCTCACGTTATTTCTAAAAAAGGATCTCGATGCGGCGTGGGCTCCTGAACCTTGGGCGACGCGATTGATTCATGAAGGCAACGGGAGGTTGTTCGTCGATGAGCGTTCGCTGTGGCCGAACGGGCAATTTGTCATCGGGTTGCTGGTGGTGAATACGAAATTTCTGCGGGCTCATCCCGATCTGGTGAAGAAATGGATCGCCGCCAACGTCGATCTCACCGACTGGATCAATGCGCATTCGGAAGACGCAAAGAAATTATTGAATCGGCAAATTCAGGTAGAGACCGGCAAAGCACTGCCTGCCGCGGTTTTGAACGAAGCATTTTCACGCATGCAGGTAACCTACGATCCGCTGCATGCGGCCCTGACGACGGCGGCGCAGCAGGCTTTCGACGACGGTTTCCTGGGCCGGGTGAAGCCCGATCTGTCGAGTTTATATGAGTTGAATATTTTGAACGATGTGCTGAAGGAAAAAGGCAGGAAGGTTATCCAATGAGTACGAGCGCGCAAGAATTTCCGGTGCAGATTCCACTCCCTGTCGATCCGCTTCTGACTGACCCGCGCCTGCCCGTTCGGCCCGGCAGTTCGCGCGGGAAGGTGGGACCAGTCCCGGTCGGCACGTCCGTGCCTGATGCTCGCCCGGTCATAGCGAAGGTTGGCCTCGACGAGATCTGCCTGAGCTACAAGACGCAGAGTGGAGAGCGGTTGCTCGCCCTCGACCGCATTAATCTCGAAGTGAAGCCGGGAGAGTTCGCCTGCATCGTGGGGCCCTCTGGATGCGGCAAGTCCACGCTCTTGCATTTGATCGCAGGCCTGCATCAGCAGACTTCGGGGCGGATTCTGATCGACGGCAAGCCGGTGCAGGGCACAGGCACAGATCGCATACTCATCTTTCAAGAACACGGATTATTTCCCTGGCTTACGGTCGGTGGGAACGTGGAATTCGGCATGAAGATGAAAGGCATCAGCAAGACCGAGAGGAAAGAGAAGACTCGATATTACTTGCGCCTGGTGCATCTGGGAAAATTTAAGGACAGCTACATTCATCAGCTTTCTGGCGGAATGCGGCAGCGGGTTGCGATCGCGCGGGCGCTCGCGACGGAGCCCGATGTTCTGTTGATGGACGAGCCTTTCGCGGCGCTCGATGCGCAAACGCGGGACCTGCTCCACGATGAGTTGGAAAGGATCTGGAGCGAAACCGGACGGACGATTATTTTCGTGACACACAATGTGCGTGAAGCGATTCGACTGGGCGACCGCGTCGTTCTGCTGACTTTTCGTCCTGGACGGGTGAAGAGCGAGTTTCATATCGATCTGCCTCGACCGCGGCATCTGGAAGATGCGAACGTGGCGCGAGTTGCCCGCGAGATTCTGGGCGAGCTGCGCGAAGAGATTAACCGCTCTCTCGAGGTCGAATACAACGAAGGCGCGAAGCCTCATGTGGAAGTAGGAGTGGAAGTATGAAGCGCGCTGCAAGGTTCGTCGTTTTCTATGCGGTATTGCTTGGCCTGTGGACGTTGCTGGCTGAGTTAAAGATCTGGCCGCCTTATTTGTTCCCCACGCCGTGGGGAGTGGGCGAGGCGCTGTACGCTGGATTCCAGGATCACAGCTACTGGATTGCGATCCGCGTTAGCATGCAGCGGGTTTTGATTGGCTACGCGATCTCCGTTGTTCTGGGAATGATTCTGGGACTGGGCGTGGCCAGCAATAAGTTTCTCGAAGAGACGATGGGCGGGCTGCTGGTGAGTTTGCAAAGCCTGCCCAGCATCTGCTGGTGGCCGCTGGCGCTACTGTGGTTCGGCTTGAATCAGAATGCGATTTTATTTGTCGTGATTATGGGTTCCCTGTTGTCGGTAACGCTGGCAATGGAAGATGGGCGGAAGCAGATGCCAAAGATATTCGGCATGGCGGGGCGAAATCTCGGAGCCAGCGGCTTCAAGTTGTTCTGGTATGTGCTGCTGCCGGCGAGTTTGCCATTTATTGTTTCGGGTCTGAAGCAGGGATGGGCATTTGCCTGGCGATCGCTCATCACGGCCGAGATGCTCTACCTGAGTCTTGGGCTGGGACAGGTGCTGATGATGGGGCGCGATTTGAACGATATGAGCGCCGTCATCGCCGTCATGATTTTGATTATTGCGATCGGTTACGTCGTCGACGGCGTCGTTTTCAAGGGGATGGAGCGTCGTCTTCAACATCGCTGGGGCTTGAGCGCAGCCTCGTAGCGGCAAGAGTCGGAAACCGCAGTATCGGGGCGGCCCGCGGCAAAGGATGAACAAAAATAGTGAAGAGAAAGTGAAATAACACTTGTAATGTCTATTAAGTTGATTGTAGTAATAAGGCATAAGCAGTAGCCGCAAGCAACACGCGGCACGTTCCACCAAGATTCGCGCGAATCAACGCAGCCAGTTTCCAGGGCGTAAGCCGCGCAATCTCCCCCAAGAAGAAAATGTTCTATACGAAACGCGCCAACTCAAAAGGAGAGGACTGTACTTCCATGAAAGCCAACCAACGCTTGTTTCTCACAACCCTAATGCTCGCGGCTATGACCGTAGGCGGATGGGCACAAACCCAAATTGCATCGAACGCGGCTCCTGCCAGTGCAAGTCCTGCCGCAACGCCGGCACCCGCACCGGTCACGGTCGCTGACATCCAGGCACTGCGCAACGCTCTGGCTGCGCAACAACAGCAGATTCAAGCCTTGCGGGCGGAGTTGCGCAGTAAAGAGTCGGGAGAAGGCAAAGATGACGGCACACAGCCGGCGCCTTCCGCTTCCACGGAGTCCTCAACGCCTTCTGTAGCTCCGCAGACTCAGTCAAGCCAGGACACGACCACGAATTCCGGTCAACCCCAGGCCACCGCACGCGCCCAGAGTGTACAGGCGGGCAGTTCCGACGAGCGCATCCGCAACCTGGAACGGCAGATCAAAGGCATCGGGCCGATCTCCTTCAGCGGCGACGTTCGTCTTCGCGCCGAACCCATCTTTGGCGGTCCCGCCGACGAATCGCTGGATCGCGCCCGTGGCCGCGTGCGCGTGCGCTTCAACGCGCTCGCGGATCTTGGCGAACAATTCCGCACCGGCATCACGCTGGCCAGCGGCGACGTCAACGACCCGACGTCAACCAACCAGTCGCTCACCGGTTTCTACACTCGAAAGGCGGTCGCGCTGGATCAGGCTTTCGTTGAATTCACGCCAAAAGAATTTAAGAATCTTACTCTGGTCGGCGGCAAATTCCGCTATCCCTGGTACAACACCGAGCTTACCTGGGATAAGGATCTGAATCCCGAGGGCGCGGCCCAGACGTTGGGTTTCAAACTCGACACGCCGATCCTGAAGAAGATTGCCTTTGTCGGATTTGAATTACCCTTTGCCGAGATTGCTGGAACGCAATCGACGGACAAGAGAATTACTCAGCAGATCACTTACGGCGGGCAGGTTCAGACGTCGTGGCAACTTGGATCTCGCGTGACTCTGGGTGCGTACTCGGGATTCTATGACTTCCGCGGCGCAGACGCAGTTGCATTGGCCCTGGCGCGTGCCAACACCAAGAATCCGCAGACTCCATTTACCGGGCTTCTGCCCTTGGCTTCAGGCAATCCGGTCCAGAACTCAACCTACACAACTACCGCGAACAATGTGGTCACCATCAGCGGCACAACCTATACGACCGGCGTGACCAACGTGACCAATGCGCAGTTCGCATCGCAGTTCAAGTTGTTCGACAACATCGCTCGCCTCGATATTGATACCGGAAATGTTCGACTGCCTCTGGCGTTCATTGGCGATTACGTTCAAAACACCGGAGCGTGCGGCAATCTGCCAAACATCGCGGCGGCTCCATCGAACACCGCGACTTTGACCTACAAGCAGACGCTGAACGCCCCCTGCGCCTCCAACCAGCGCCGGGGTTACTGGATGGAAGGCCGGGTAGGACGCCTCCAGGAAAAAGGTGACGTGCAGTTCGGTTACACGCACATGTACATCGAGCGCGAGGCAGTGCTGGGCAACTTCAACTACAGCGACATTCGCCAGGGCACGAACGTTACCCAACATCGCTTCGACGCCTTCTATCAATTAGACCGGAGTGTTCAGCTGGGCTTTACTGCCTTGGTGGGACGCCCTCTCGGATCCACCGAACCGTGGCTGACCCGTCTACAGTTCGACACCATTTACATCTTCTGATTGCTGCATTCGCTTTCTGAGGGGCGCCTTCCCTTCAGAATGGCCGCCGGCCCGGTTTTGGCTACTCTCCTTTTCCGGGTCGGCGGTGTTAACCTTTCAACCATAAGCGCGGTTCGTGCCGCTGGAATACTTATGAACTCCAGACGCGATTTTGTGAAGCAACTCTCCTCTGCGGCCTTCGTAGGCGCCGCGCTGCCGCCGATGGCGGCTTGGGCAATGCCTTCCGATTCTTCTTCGGGACAGCAGATCGACGTGCCCGGAGAAGACGGGATGATTCTGCGTTCTCTTCGATTTTTCGATCTAGAAACGCCGGTGGAATATTTCGATACCTGGCTCACTCCCATTCCACACTTCTTTGTGCGGAATCACATGCATGAGCCCAGCGAGTTAAGCGCGGAAGACTGGCGGCTGACGATTGGCGGGGAAGTGGAGAAGCCGTTCACTTTTAACCTAGCCGAGTTGTCGAGATTCGAGACGCACTCGGTGGTGAACACGCTCGAATGCGCCGGGAATGGACGCAGCCTGCATCGACCACAAGTTCCAGGCGTGCAATGGGGAAAGGGCGCAGTCAGCACTGCAAGATTCTCCGGGCCCCGATTGCGCGACGTTCTGCAGCGAGCCGGAGTAAAGGCTACGGGCATGCACGTGATGTTTCGCGGGCTCGACGAAGTTCCGGGCAAAGTGCCGCCGTTCATTCGCAGCATTCCTATCGAGAAAGCAATGGACTCCGACACTTTGATCGCGACTCACATGAATGGACTTGCCCTGACCAAGCATCACGGCTTTCCGGCGCGCGCTCTCGTTCCCGGCTGGATCGGTGCGGCGTCGTGCAAATGGCTGACTGAAATTAACATTCTGCCGTCGGAGTTTGTCGGGAACTTTATGAGCCCCGGCTATCGATTACCGAATCAGCCCGTGAAGCCGGGCGATGCGGTGAAGCCTGAAGATACGCATCCGGTCACCGCGCTCAGCGTGAAGTCAGTGATCGCGGGGCCGACTGAGGGAGCCAGCGTCAAGACTGGCAGAGTCAGCGTGCACGGTGCGGCATGGGCGGGCGAAGCGGACATCGCAAAGGTTGACATCTCAACCGATGGCGGAACGAGTTGGAATCCAGCCACACTCGGTCACGAGCGGGCACACTATGCCTGGCGCATGTGGAGCTATGACTGGAAGGCGAAAGGCGGAGACTATACGATTCTGTCTCGCGCGACCGACAGCCAGGGGCGAACTCAACCGGCTGCGGCTGAGTGGAATCCGAGCGGCTATCTTTACAACGCTTACGATCAGGTGAAGGTTCATGTCGCATAGAGTGAAATCTTTCGCGAGCATATCCTGTCGCGCGGTGTTATTGATGTGCGCTATCTGTTCGTTGTGTTGGGGACAAGAACAGAAACCGTTGCAGCTGTTTGTGAAAGGCCAGAACACGCCGCCAGTTTCGTTCGCTGGCGATCTACCTCCTGGCGCGATGCGAGACAAGGCTACAACAGCGTGCACGGAGTGTCACGAAGCACGCATCATCTTGCAGCAGCGGCTCAGCAAAGCAGCGTGGACGAAAGAAGTCGACAAGATGATCAAATGGGGGGCATTGGTCGAGGCCAACGATCACGATGCGCTGGTCGATTACCTGAGCAAATACTTTAGCCCAGAGCAACCGCCGTATGAAGCGCCGCGTACGGTGGAAGAGAAAAGCGCGCAGAAGTTAAGAAAATAACAGCAAAGCGCCACCGACCCAGTGTCTCGCAGACGATTCGACGCTACGGCAGCGCTGCCATTTCCAAACTCAAACTGGAGGAAGTATAGAAGGTGCGATGCGCCGCTGCCAGTGCATTGTCAGATACCCGGACGCTGTATTGAAGCCTTTAGTGAAAGATAGCCGCTAGAGCTTTTCCTCTGTGTCCCCTGTGCCTTCTGTGGTTGAGGTTTTTTCCGGGCGCAGTAACGGGAACAGAATCACGTCGCGGATGGTGTGCGAGTCGGTGAGCAGCATGCACAGGCGATCGACGCCTACGCCCACGCCTCCTGCCGGCGGCATTCCATAAGAAAGTGCGCGAATGTAGTCTTCATCCATCTGGTGCGCTTCGTCGTCACCGCGTTCGCGTTCTTTCAATTGCGCTTCGAAGCGGCGCCGCTGGTCTTCGGGATCGTTGAGCTCGCTGAAGCCGTTGGAAATCTCCATTTGTCCGGCATAAATTTCGAAGCGCTCAGTCCACTCCGGCTCGTCTGCCTTTTGCTTTGAGAGTGGCGACACGGCGGTGGGGAACTCGTAAATCACCGTCGGCTGCGTCAGATGCTCTTCGGCGGACGCCTCAAACAGCGCCGCGATTGCCGCACCCGCACTCCCGCCCTTGTTGAGTTCGTGCTCGATCAGCTCAAAGGTCGGTTGTGGTTTCTCTTTCTTTCCCACGAACAAGCCACCCTTTGCGTTCGTGTTCGATTGTATCGTTTGAATCCCCCGACGCAGGAGCATCTCAACGCTGCACTTATTCGAGAAATCCGGCATCTCGGGCTTCGGGCCTGCTTGCTCCGGCCAGTAGTGAATGATCGCCTCGCGCATGGTCATGCGCTGCCAGTTGGCCCAGTCGAGTTCATGGACGACTTCTGTGTCGCCTTCTTTGACGGTCCACTTCGTCTTCGTTCCGCCGGTGACGTCGATCGCAGCTTGGGTAATCAACGCCTGTGTCAGATCCATCACACCCTGATAGTCGGTATAGGCCTGGTAAAACTCAAGCATGGTGAACTCGGGGTTCCAGCGCCATCCGAGGCCCTCGTTGCGGAAGTTGCGGTTGATTTCGTACACGCGATCGAAGCCGCCGACCACCAAGCGTTTCAAATAAAGTTCCGGCGCGATACGCAGATACAAATCCATGTCGAGCGTGTTGTGATGCGTGACAAATGGCCGCGCCACCGCGCCACCGGCGATTGGTTGCATCATCGGCGTCTCGACTTCGACGAATCCGCGGGCGTCCAGCGTGCGCCGCATGGACTGAATCAGCTTGGTGCGCTTCAAGAAAACTTCCCGCACTTCGGGATTCACCACCAGGTCGACGTAGCGTTGCCGATAACGCAGTTCGACATCAGTCAATCCGTGGAACTTTTCGGGCAAAGGCAGCAGGTCTTTGCTGAGAAAAGTAATCTCTTCCACATGAACACTGAGTTCGCCGGTTCGTGTGCGAAATAAGTATCCGCTGACGCCGATGTGGTCGCCAAGGTCGAGCAGCTTATAGAGCTCGAATCCCTTGTCGCCGACCGCGTCCTTCTTCACGTAGATCTGCAGCTTCTTGCCGTCCTGTTGGATGTGCGCGAAGCCGGCCTTTCCCATTAGACGAATGGCCATGATGCGCCCAGCAACCCGTGTGTTCACGCGTGTCTGTTCGAGTTCCTCACCCGTCTTGGCGGAGTAGCCCTCCAAAATCTGTTCAACCGTGTGGGTGCATTCATATTTGCTGCGGTAGGCGAGTTGCCCGAGCGCTTCTATCTGCTTCACCTTCTCGCGCCGCAGATCGTAAATCTTCTCGTCGAAGGCCAATGGAATCCTTTTGATGGTTTCGGTGGAACGGCAATTATAAACAATGGCAAGAGCCCCTAACCGCCGGGGCCGCGGAGAGAGGCCGCAGAGTGCGCAAGAAAATCCTTGGCGCGCCTGTCATTGCGTTTTCTGGGACGGGCTTTTCGGGCTGCCTCAGTTCGCTGCGTTCGTCGAACTGGCCGGTTGCAGGACGGCTTCAGGCGCTTCGATTTGGATGGGGCGGTTGTAATCGGAGTAGGAAAAGCGGCCGCCCTCCATGGTCATCTCGTAGGGCAGATGGTCGTCAACGCCGATGCACACCGAACCCTGCTGGCCAGAACTGGCGGAGCTCATGGCGAACTTCCAGTCCCGGCATTGAACGCCGTTGACCGTTTTCTTGTCGCCTCCTCCAATCATGGCGTGCCTGGTCATGGAGAGAATATCCGGCAGCAGGTCGCGAACGGTGCCTTGCGCAAGATTGTCGCAATACCACTTGGCGGAGTAGGTGGGGCCAGCTTCCCCGGCGCTCTGCCACGATCCGCCGCTGTCGCGGGTGTAAATCTGGCTGCCCACCAGCAACTCATCTTCTTTCATCTCGAAAGGCGAATCAGTGTTTGGCGAATCAGAGTTGGGCGAATTAGCGTTGGATTGCGAATCGTGAGACTGCTGGTGGACGATAACCCGGTTGCAATCCACCTCCCACAGCCTTTCCGAATGTTGGGCGCTCGACGGGTTCGCGATATAGGTGCCGCGAAAGCTTTTGACCTCTTTCATCGATTCCAGTGCCTGCTTAAACTCCGTGTCGCCGCTGCGCGGGTTCACGGCCTGGCCCACTCCCCAAAAAGCGACGCCCGCTATCAGCAGAGCCATGCCAATCCAAAGCCCACGACGGTTACCCATAGCAGAGTCCCTCCCCAAGCACCTCTCGCGCTTAGGCTAGTGGAGGGAATCGGCGCGTAAAAGTTACTGACGTACCTGAACGGCAGAGTGCGTGATAGAGGCTGCGATTGGCGGGCGAAGTCGTCCAGATTCAGAGCCGGCGGTGAGAGCGAATCAAAAGCGATCGATCATTCGGAGTCACCGCGTAGATGGACTGTCCACATCGACTACAAAGCTGTAGGTATTTGTAGCTCCGGCCTTTGCATTCCAGCTACCTTCCGCGCCGAATTGGAATACTGTTCCATGGGCAAAACGATAATTGATCTTGGCGCCGGAACCGCTGCGTACATTCACGGCATTGGCTAGAGAGTTCGGCAACCCCTCTGAAGGTAGCGGAAGACCCTGCGGGTACAAATCAAAAGATGCTTCCGATTCCCCGTCACCTAGGGTGATCGTGATATGGATTGTGCCTCCACTCAGGAACCGGCTGGCATCCAACAGGATGACCCGATAACCATGTTTTCCTCTCCCGGGCGCAACCAGAGTTCCTTGTCCTGTCGCAGTTGAACCGGGAATCAGTTGAATAGTCTCTACGTTTGGTGTTGCCACCAGGTCATCACTGGTGAGGACCTTCGTAGGGGCGGGTTTCTGCGCGCGATTTGCGCGCGCGGCATCGGCTAACGACTGCCCGTAACCCGTGCCGCCGATCAAAGGAAAGATCAGCAGAAGGCAAAAACCTCTTAGAACAATTCGCTGCATAAGGCTCTCCGACGGATGATTTGGCAAGAGGATACTTCGGTGCGGCGTCAAATCGGTAGTTACCGACGTACTCGCCAATTCTCAATCCCAATAAACACCAAAGGCAATCGCGAGCTTTTCCTCGCTTCCAGCGAAGTTGCGTGAGCCAGCGTACCGTGGTACATTGGTACCGATGATAGATGATTCCAAACTGTTGGTTGAGCGCGTGCAGACCGGCGTCCGCATCGAAAAGCGGATTCTCAAAGTTCTCAAGGCTTTTGCCGAGTATCACGATATGACGCTTGGCGACGTGCTCGAAGGCATTGTGCTGCACGCCTTCGACGGCAAGACTCCGTTCAGCCCGGCGTCGCTGGAGCGCATTCGCGAGCTGAAGAAATTCTATGACCTCGATCTGGACTCAAACGCTAGTCACCGCCTGAAGGAAATCAAGCAGACGCCGCGCAAGCGAACCGTCGAGAAATAGTTAAGGAGAAAGGGAATCGAGATGAGCGGTACACAAACCAAGCTCGCTTTAACCGTGCTGCAGTGGGTTCTTGGCCTGGTGATTCTGGCCGAAGCGGTGCAGTTCGTCATGCCCGGCGCGGCGCACGATTTCTCGCGAACGCACATGCCGGGATTTATTCGCCTTATTTTGGGCTGGGGAGAGATCGTGGGCTGCATCCTGCTGCTGGTTCCGCCAACGGCGATTCGCGGAGCCTGGGCCCTGGTTGGCGTATTCACGCTCGCGATTGTGATTCACCTGCTGCACGGAATGTACGGTGTAGGCAATCTCGTCATCTACACCGCGGCGGCCTTTGCGATTGCGATTGGAAAGACGTAAGAGCGAATCGAGGATGAGCACTCCGTCAAGCACTGTTTGGTAGAGAAACATGACGAATACTGAATTCATTCACTGTTTTGAGAGTGGCGTGCTGCCGGAGGACTCTTTTCATCATGCCGATCACGTGCGCCTGGCATTCGCCTATCTATCGGAGTATCCGGCGCTGCAGGCTCTCGACCGATTCTGCACCGCGCTCAAGCGATTCGCCTCGCTTCGCGGCAAATCGCAGCTCTACCATGAGACCATTACGCATGCCTATTTCTTCCTGATCCGCGAGCGCATGATTCGTAACCAGGGCTCCAACTGGGACGAGTTCGCGCGGAATAATTCCGATTTGCTTATTTGGAAAGAAGGTATTCTGACTCGTTACTACCGTGATGCTACCCTCCAATCCGATCTTGCCCGCTCGGTTTTTATCTTCCCCGACAAGCTCAATCCGTAATGAACCGCGAATCTTGGTCACAACCTGCGCTCAAACCCTTGAATCAAAGCGCAATCCGGGTTACGATGTGCTGCTCCAGAATTCTTAGCCCGAGGAACTATGCCTCAGAACTACGTTCCTATTTTCATCTTCATTGCATTTGTCGGAGTGCTGCTGCCGGTGACCCTGCTGGCCGCGAAGCTGGTGCGCCCGGACAATCCCAGCAAGAGCAAGCTGATGCCTTATGAATGCGGCATCGATCCGATCGACAGCGCGCGGGGGCGATATAGCGTGCGCTACTACATCGTCGCTATTTTGTTTGTAGTGTTTGACGTGGAGACGATATTTCTTTTTCCGTGGGCGGTGAGATTTAAGGCTTTCGGCCTGTTCGGGCTGGTCGAGATGTTGCTTTTTCTGGTCATCCTCATCGTCGGATACATCTGGGTGTGGAAGAAGGGCGCGCTGGAATGGATCTAAGAAGCTTCCGCAACTAAGCCATGGCCGACATTCCCACCGATCATATGGATAGCTCCCCTTCGGAATCTTTTGCGGCCAGCCGCTGGACGCAGGGCAATTTTCTTTTCCCCACCCGGCTCGTGATCAGTCCTCAGCGCGTGAGCCGGGTGAAGTCGCGCATGGTCGGCAGCAACGAAGAAAGCATCGCGATGTCGAAAGTCGCGTCGGTGCACATTTCTACCGGAGTGTTCTGGGCGGAGATTCGCATCGAGTCGACTGGAGGCACCGATCCCATCACCAGCCACGGCCATCGAAAACACGACGCGCAGCGCATCCGCGAACTGATTGAGACCTATCAGGCGCAGGCCCGCTGAATCTCCGACCAGCACCGCGCGCCGTCGCGGATGAGGCGAATCAATCTAACTTAAGATGGCCGCGCGGCTTCAGCTTTCGGCTGTGGCAGGCTCACGCGGATCACACTTAGCAGCTCCTCGTTGTCCGCGGGCTTCTGGAAGTACGCTGCGGCTCCTGCCTTCAAAGCGCGCTGCTCATTGTTCTGCGGATCGCGGGCGCTCAGCACAATCACCGGGATTCCCGAGAGTACATCGCTGTTCTGCAGGCGGTCGAGGACAACGAAGCCATCTCCGGCCGGAAGCCCAAGGTCGAGGACGATCAGATCGGGACGTTCTTTTTGGGCGGAGGCGATGGCCGAGTAGCCGTCACAGGCGGTGGCGATGTCGTAATCGTTGGCTCGCAGGCGCAGGCGCAGGGCGCGCACCAGGTCAGGATCGTCGTCGACAACCAGAATCTTATTTCGTGGCATGGGCGTTTTATTCTCCTAGTGTTTAAGAACTGGTTTGGTAGAACTGCCGGAAGCCGCGTGCGCACTATTCGCCACCGGCAAGTTTTCTTTTCCCAGAGCGCGGATGACAATTTCATTGATGCGATCGGCAAGATGTTGCACCTGCTGTTCCAGGGTTTCTCCCGGTGCGGCGGCAGTGGGAATGATGGGCACAGTCATGACGCTGAGTTTGCCCGCGCTCTTCAGACTCGCGACGCGCTCCAGTTGTTCGCGGATCCGCATGGCCATGACGCCGACGCGTTCCATATCGGTAGAGGCGACGACGAAAAAAGTTTCCGCCGGCCCCGCCATTCCCATCGGAGGCAAAACGAGGTCTTTGTCTAGATAGACACAGCGCCGCAAGGTTTCCAGACATTCTTGCCAGGTTTCTCTCCAGTTGCCGCGCGGAGGGTTCGACAAGGGCGTGAGTTCGACCTGCACCAGAGAAAATGCAGGCCGCAGGCTCGCTTGATGCGTGACCACTGGAAAGAGCAGCTTCGCGAGGGAATAAGTCGGAAGAGTAAAAGTGAAGGTGCTGCCTTGTCCGGGATCGCTTGACACCCAGATACGCCCCTGGTGGAGCTTGACCAGTTCGCGACAGATGAATAGGCCGAGTCCGAGGCCGGAGCGACTGCTATCAATCGCTTCAGGATCCTGATAAAGGCGCTCGAAGATCATCGCCTTGGTCTCTGGATTGATCCCGCGCCCGGTATCGGTGATCGAGAGGTACACCATCTCGGGATCGGATTCGACCATGCAGGCCTTGACCGTGATCGCTCCATCCACCGGAGTGAACTTAATGGCATTGTCGATCAGGTTGATGAGAATTTCCAGGACGCGGTCGGGGTCCGCGAAGATCAGCGGAATTCTGCGGTCTAACCCGATTTCAATGCCGATTCGTTTCTCTTGCGCCGTCGGCCGCATCATGGCGACCGCCTGCTGAATCAGCGTGCCTACCGCGATGCAACGCGGTTCGATCCGCAACTTTCCGCTCTCGGCGCGGGTAGCTTCCAACAGGTCGCGGATCATGGCATGTAACTGGTTCACGCTCTTCAAGACCGTCTTCAGGTGATCTGCTTGCTCGGGCTGCACCGGACCCGCGAGGCCGTCCAACAGCAGAGTGACGTATTGATGAATGCACGTGAGCGGCGTACGAAGTTCGTGCGAGACGTGCGACAAGAATTGATTCTTGAATTCGATTTGCTGCTTGCGCGCCATGTCCAGCGAGCGCAGCAGCGACTGCCGCTCTACCGCATAGCGCATGGCGCGCTCCAGGTGTTTGCTGGAGAGATCGCCTTTAACCAGGTAGTCCTGCACTCCCTGATTAACGGCCTTCATGGCCAACGCCTCGTCGTCCTGACCCGAAAGCACGACCACGGGAACGCCGGGAGCCTTTTCCATTATTTTGCGAAAGGTTTCGGCGCCGTGGCTGTCGGGAAGGTTGAGATCCAGCAGGACCAGCGACGGCATTTCCTTGGCGATCGCCGCCAGGCCGTCGGAGAGCCGCGAGGCGTAATCGACCCGCACTGCAGGACGGCTCTCGACCAGACGCAGGCGAACCAGGTCGGCGTCTCCGGGATTGTCTTCAATCAGTAATACATGTGTGCGAGAATCGCTCATTCGTCTCCTTGTCGGGCAGGCTGGCATAACGGAACCAAAATTCCTCGATAGCGCGAACCACCGAGAAAAAGCGCTTCACATCTGCGGGCTTGGATAGGTAACAATTCGCCCCCAATTCATAACTGCGTGCAATATCCTGCTGCGAGGCCGAGCTGCTGAATATCACAACCGGAATGTGCCTCAACTCCGGAATCGCCTTTACTTCCGCCAAAACTTTGTGGCCGTCGCGGTTCGGCAAGTTCAGGTCGAGGATCATCAAATCGGGACGAACCGTGTGCGTGTACCGTCCTCGGCGGAGCAAAAAAGCAATCGCTTCATCGGCGCCGACGACGAAATGAACGCGGCTCTGATGCGCTGTGTCCGCCAGTGATTCACGCACCAGCACAACGTCACCCGGGTTGTCGTCCACCAGAAGGATTTCCGGCGCCGAATTCATGTCTCGAACACCCCCGGTTCGCGACGGCATTTCTGCGCGTAGCTTTCCATCGGCAGATTCGGAGTTGGGCTTGAACCCTGATTTTGAGAGACGATAGAAGAGATCTCTTATGCTTGCGGCCTTTTGTGGTTTCCTTAACTGCTGCAGAATCAGGTGCGGCTTTTCGCGCGACCGAGAATGCAATCTAAGAAGCCGTTAACGCTGGATGGTCCAAGGCCGACTACACAAGGCTCAGATGCGTGGACGTTTTTGAAAGAACAGAGCTTGCCCGGTCCTGCGAAACAATTTAGCCAGTTCTGCGCTTTGCATTTTTTTCGACTTCGGGTTTTGCCACTTCGGAGATAGACGGTTCTTCGTCCCAATCAAACGAAAGCGCACGCGCCGTCGTCTCGATTGGTTCCAGTTCGGGGATGTCCTCCGCGACCGACGCCCCCAGCTCCGCGAATTTTCTCGCTGAAACCAGGACCCGGCTTTCCATAGATCCGACCGCTTTGTTATAAGACTCAACGGCTCGGTCAAGGCCGGTACCGACTGCGGTGATGTGGGTGGCAAGATGGCGCAAGCGCTCATGCAGTTCTTTGCCGAGAACGCTGATTTCCTGCGCGTTGCGAGCGAGTTTTTCCTGATTCCATCCGTAATTAATCGCTTTCAACAGCGCAATTAATGTTGTGGGCGACGCCGGGATTACTTTATTCAAAACGCCGTGCTCGATCAGCCCCGTGTCTTGCTCGAGGGCGGCGCTGAAAAATGTTTCGCCTGGCAAGAACATCACCACAAACTCAGGAGTCGACTCGAACTGCTCCCAATATTTTTTCCCGCTCAAGGTATTGATGTGGTCGCGAACCTGCCGCGCATGTTGCGCGAGGCAAGCCCGCCGCGCCTCTTCATCAGTGGTTTCAAAGGCATCGAGAAATGCTTGCAGCGGGGTTTTGGCGTCGACTACCACCTGCTTGCCGCCAGGCAACTTCACCACCAGATCGGGGCGCAGTCGTCCGCTCTCACCAATGACGGTCTCCTGCTCGGAAAAATCGCAGTAGGGAAGCATCCCCGCGATTTCCACCACACGGCGCAGTTGAATCTCTCCCCATCGCCCGCGGACATTCGGCGTGCGCAGCGCCCGCACCAGATTGCCCGTCTCTGACTGAAGTTCTTTTTGCGTGCTGATCAGCGATTGCACCTGAGCCTTTAAGTCGCCATACGCTGCGCCCCGCGCGATTTCCATCTGCTGAATCTGCGCGTCGACTTTGTTCAGCGAATCGCGCACCGGCGAAACCAGGTCCGCGACAGCTTTCCGGCGGCTTTCGAGATCATCTTTAGCCTCGCTTTGGAAGCGTTCCAGGCTGGTTTTCGCCAGCTCCAAGAAGGACGTACTGTTACTCTTCAGGGCGTCCGCCGCCAGCGCTTTGAAGGCATTTTGCAGGTCTTCCGCAGCGCGCTCCCCGGATTGCGTCAGCAATTCGATCTTTTCGCTGCTGGACTTTCGTTCCAATTCGAGGGCCGATTCCAGCCGCGCCCGGCTCGTAATCAGCCCCGTCTGAGCCTCTAAAAGCCGCGCCAGTTCAGCCCTTGCGGCAGCTAATTCCTTTTCCATCAGCGCCAAACGGACTTGCAACGAAACGCTGCGCGAGCGCAGCGCCAGCCAAGCAAGTGTGCTGCCAAACAACAGGCCAATGACCCCACTGATCGCTAGTCCCATAGACGGAGGTAACTATTTCTTCCGGTTTCCAACTTCTAGCCTAGCATCAGCAACCAAATTGAGCCCAAGTGAGTTTGCGCCGATAAGGTTGGCTGGAGTATCACTTGGGCAACGGATCTGGCCCAGTGCGTGGAAGGGTATGCATAGAGCCTCCCGACTATTATTGCCGCTTGTGCTCAGTATCGGCACCGTGGCGGCAGAAGGTCCGGCGGACCCGGTCCATCCAGCGAGGTTAAAGACGGTCGCCGCGACCGCAGCCGCTCCTGATATCCCCTTCCATGACTACGACTTCCAATGGGAGCAGCAGTTGTTAGAGCTGGCCAATCAGTCTCGCCAGCAGGCCGGATTGCAGCCCCTCACGTTGGATTCTGGGCTTTCTGCGGCGGCTCGCCTTCATGCCCGCGCCATGCTTGAGGCGGGGCAACTCTCTCATCGCTTCGACGGTGAGCCTGCTCTGGCAAATCGTCTGGCAGTTGCCACCAGGTTGCAGCTTGACCAGGCAGGCGAAAACGTCGCCTTCGATCACGATGCCGCGCAGGGGCACGACCACCTGATGCATTCGCCTCCGCACCGCGCCAACTTGCTGAATCCCGCCTACAACGTTGTCGGCCTGGGCGTGGTGCACAACCGCGGAGCCGGCGGCGAAGATCGGCTTTACATTGTGCAGGATTTCGGTCATGCCTTCCCCAGCTATATTCCGGCGGAGGTCAAAGAGCGCGTCGCCGTCGGCCTGAATCAAATGCGACGTCAAGCCAGCGAGCCGGATCTCAAACGGCACGACCTCCCGAATGCCGACGACGCCGCCTGCTCCATGGCGCAAGCCGACAAACTCGGAACGGCCCCGATTCACGAACTCGCCCAGCACTATTCAGTTCTCACGTTCACCACGCTGCTGCCGGACCAGCTTCCCGCGGGGATCAATAATGCTATCGCTGGCCGTGGCCTGCGCAACTTTTCTGTCGGCGCCTGCTACGCCCGCACCGAGACGTATGCGTCTGGAATTTATTGGGTGGTGGTGACACTGGAGTAGCTACGCGTGGACTTGCTCGCTATTCTTCAGAGTCGGCAGAGTTCGAATGGCTTTTCCCGATTTCTGCCGAGCGATTCTGATTTCATACAGGCTCTGCAAATTGAGCCAAAACTCTGGGGTCGTGCCGAAGAAGTGAGCCAGGCGCAATGCTGTATCGCCGGTGATAGCGCGTCGGCCATTCACGATTTCAGTGATTCGATTCGTGGGAACCTCCAGCCGCCGCGCTAGTTCCGTCGCACTCATTCCCAGCTCGCGAAGCTCCTCGGCCAAATGTTCGCCGGGATGGATGGCACTTCCAGTCATTATGCTCTCCTAGTGACAGTCAACAATCTCCACGTTCGCGGGACCGGGCGCGCCGTCGCGCCATTCAAAGCAAATCCGCCACTGATCATTGATGCGAATGCTGTATTGCCCTTTGCGGTCTCCCTTGAGACTTTCAAAGCGGTTGCCGGGCAGTACCGCTAGGTCGCGAAGGGTTACGGCAGCCTCCAGTCGATCGAGCTTCAGTTGAGCTGGGCGTTCGATGCCCGAAAGAGCCTTCACTCGCTTACCGGTGGCGAAGTCCCTGGTACGCTTGTCGCGATAGCCGAGTATCACAGTCGAGTGTAATCTGATTTACGCGTTACGTAAAGCATAAGTCGCCCTTACCATGTGAGTGAGAACTCCGTAGAGTAGTGAACCTTACTTCACCGGCAGGCTGTAGTGCGATGCGATCACCTGCCACTTGCCGCCAGTCTTCAGCCATACATCGGTAAACCGGTCGTGGTCTTCGTAAGCTTTGCCGTTATCCTGACCGCGCTCATGATAAGCGCCGGTTACCACTGCGGTGTTGCCGTGCATGCGAACCCTTACGTCTGTCATCTCCGCGACTTCCACATGCAGGGATGGCGCTGCGGCATGGCTGATGTATCCGGTCTTGCCGTAGGTGCTGCCGTCTTCGATGGTGATGACGAAATCATCCGCCATGAGCGAAGAGAGAGTCTCTACCTGCCGGTTTAGGTACGATTCCGACCACTTCAGCTCTAACGTGTGAACCGTGTCGGCGTCCGAATTGTGCTGCGCCGCCAGGGGCAGACTGAGAATAGTCAGTACACCGATAACTGCAACCGATGGCATGTACAAGCGCATGACCTTGTGTCGCATACTCAGAAGGGCAGGGCAAGTTACTTTTAGGTCTCCTGTAAAATCACTCGCCAATATTTCCCTGTGCTAACCTTGATTTGCCCTCCGTCTGCAGTCTGCCATGGAGCCGTCCGCTTTATTGCCGCCCGATCCAACGCGCTTGAACCCTGACTTGAAGCCATCCCACGACATCCGCATCGGCACGGCTGGCTGGTCTTACAAAGACTGGGAGGGAATCTTCTACCCCTCCGGCCTCGAACATCGCAAGCAGCACAAACTCCAATATTTGGCCCGCTTTTTCGATACTACCGAAATCAACACTTCGTTCTACGGGCCACTCAAACCGGAACTGGCCAAGCTGTGGTGCCGCAAAGTGGCAGCGGTCAATCCTCGATTTTTGTTTACGGCGAAGCTTTACCGCGCCTTCACCCACTCGCCGATTGCGGTCATGGAGCCGACCTCCGCCGCCACCATCCGTCCCACCGACCAGGACGAAGATCGCACCCGTGAAGGTCTCGACGCCATCGCCAATGAAGGCCTGCTCGGCGCGCTGCTCATTCAGTTTCCCGTTTCGTTCAAGAACACGAGCCCGAATCGCGAATATCTCGACCGCCTGTTGCGGCAGTTCATCGAATATTCCTGCGTGGTCGAAGTGCGGCACGCCAGTTGGAACGATGCGGAGACGCTGGCTTCGTTCGCGCAAAAGAGTGTTGGATTCTGCAACATCGACCAGCCCGTCCTCGGACGCTCGCTAGCGCCTACCGAGCACGTGACCGCGCCGATTGCTTATGTGAGATTGCACGGCCGCAATTACGAGCATTGGTTTGTCGATCAAGGATCTGTCGAGCAAAAGTCCGGCTCCGACAACCGCAACGACCGCTACAACTACCTTTACAGCGCGAGCGAACTCGCCGGATGGAAAGAACGCATCGCCAACCTCGCCGAGAAAGCGCAGACCACCCACGTCATCACCAACAATCACTTCGAGAGCAAGGCAGGAGTAAACGCGCTGGAGTTGAAAGCTCTGCTGACCGGGAAGCGAGTGCTGGCCCCGCGCACGCTGATCGAAAAGTATCCGGAGATGAGAAATATCGCCGATCCGGCACCGGATTCCGGGGAACGGTCCGGTTCACAGCTTTCACTGTTGGCGTGAGCCCTTCCTCCGTGCTCCCCTGTGCCCACTGTGTTTATGTTCGTGACCGAAATCCGAGAGCGTTATTCGCCTTCCCCGATGCCCCTGCTGACCCGAAACACATGCCCATCCGGATGCCGCAGGTGCATCTCACGGGTTTTCCACGGCATATCGGTGGGCGGGAAAACCACTTCCAGCCCCGCCGCGACACATTGTTTGTGCACTTCGTCGACGTCGTCCACCCACACCGACATCCAGACGCCTTTATCCGCAGTTTCGTCGCCGTCCGGTCCGAACGTGGAGGTGTTAGCGCCTCGTCCGCGACTCCCTTGACCACCCTGGCACAGAAAGATCCCACATATGCCCGAGGACACACTGCCGAACGTGGGCGGCGTTCCCCAATCCCACATCTTCTTCCATCCCCACTTTTCAAACCAGGCGAACGTCGCAGCGAGATCGGAGACGTTCAATATCGGAGTCAGTCCATGAATGCTCATGGGCAGAAAGGTTATCACAGGATTTCAAACGATTCGCAGTCTCTCAAAACACAAACACAAGCAGCCAAGGAACACGCGAACGATACAGCCTTCACACTTCATTGTGGCAACTTAGCCGCCATCACCCGACGAAGCAGCTCGGGAGCCTTCATGACTTGGCAGCACGTTTCGAAGTTGGGGCGCGGCCCTTTCCAGCGAAGCTCCTCGACTGTCTCGAAGACGGGCACATCGAGGCGCAGCGTGGCCAGGGTGCGAAATAACAACGCGTCGTTCCATGCCCTGAATAGGGATTCGGAGAGCGTGCGGGCTCTGCCGATCGAGGCATGCCATTGCTGCCAATTCTTCGGAATGTCTTCCAGGTGAGGGTACTGCGATAAGGTAAGAGCCGCCGCTTTTGCACCCCAGCCAGCCACGCCGGGGAAACCGTCGGCGCTGTCGCCGACCACAGCGAGATAATCCGGAATCGATTGGGGCTTCACTCCGAACTTGGCCACCACTCCGGCTTCGTCGCGCAGTGCGTCGCGCCTGCGATCGAGTTGGACGACGCGAGTTCCCACGACGCACTGGCTGAGATCCTTATCGGGCGTGCAAATAAATACCTGGCCCACGCCATCGTCCTTGGCGGATCTCGCGGCGGCGGAGGCGAGTGCATCGTCCGCCTCAAATTCGACCATCGGCCAGACGACCACTCCCATTGCTTCCAGCGCGACTTCAAGAATAGGGAATTGCGACAGCAGCTCAGGATCGACGCCGTCGCTGGTCTTATATCCGGGATAGAGATCGTTGCGAAACGACTCCACAACGTGATCGGTAGCAACGCCAAGATGGGTTGCGCCGCGTTCAATCATCGACAGGACGGAAGTGAGAACGCCGCGCACCGCGCCAATCTCCTGCCCGCTGGCATCGCGCGCCGAAGGCACGGCAAAAAAGTGCCGGAACAGTTCGTACGTCCCGTCGACTAAGTAAACATCCATGTTTCGATCCGATTTTTCGATCCGATTTTATCGAAGCGTTCTTGAATGTACACCACTTTGACCGCAGCTGGGTGAGGTGGCCGCTCTTTTCCGGCAGGCCCTTGGCGGCGCAGAATCAGTCGAATTGCCCGCCAGTAAGGCATTCTGCCCCTCTTGCACTCCCGACATAGTGCATAATGTACGGCATCGTTCTGCTGAAACCACGAACGACACTTACCCCTGGGGAGGTTTTGAATGCTGCAACGTAACGCGGACCGCCTTGCTCTTGCTCGATACGCTTCTGTGGTTGTTTTCGTCCTGATGAGTGCATTTTTGCTTCTTGCCGGCATGCCGGAGCCAGCCCACGCACAAACCTACAAGGTGATCCATAACTTCACAGTCAACGGCGGTGCCACTCCTTACAGTGGACCAGTCTTCGATCGATTTGGAAACATGTGGGGAACCGACTACACGGGTGGAAGCTACGGCTCCGGAGGCGTCTATAAACTTTCACGCCAGGGATCTTCCTGGTCGTACACTCTGGTCTACAGCCTAAAAGGCGTAACCGACGGCGCAGGACCAGCCTTCGGCACTCTGGCCATCGGCCCGAAAGGTATGCTGTTTGGCACCACCGAGGGCGGCGGATACTTCGGAACGGCGTTTGCCGTCTGCCCCTACTCCAATTGCGCCCGGACGGAGAGCGTCGTCCACAGCTTTGGCATGGGAACCGACGGTGCGGAGCCCGTCGGCGGAGTAGTTTTCGATTCCGCCGGCAATTTCTACGGAACCACGCTTTTAGGCGGGACTTACGGCAACGGCACCGTGTACGAAGCCACGCCTTCCGGGAAGGGGTTCAACACCCGCGTCATTTATAGCTTCGGCGCAGACACCACCGACGCCCTCAATCCCGCGGCAGGTGTCACCGTCGATGCTCAGGGCAACCTCTACGGCACTACTTCGTTCGGTGGCGCCAACGGAATCGGAGCAATCTACAAACTGTCGCCATCCGCCTCCGGTTGGACGGAGAGCGTCTTGTACAGCTTCAAGGGGCTAGATGATGCGCAGAATCCGGTGGGCGGCCTGATTCTGGATCCGTCGGGCAATCTGTATGGCACCACTTTTGATGGCGGAGTCAACGGCGGCGGCATCGTGTACGAGTTGTAGACTTACGGCGG
>Ga0210410_10000658_pt1 | contig 36122 bp, 28 predicted proteins | sample IncBWC4MmetaG_FD_161058 | JGI IMG/M metagenome (GOLD analysis project Ga0210410, IMG submission 161058) | Forest soil microbial communities from Barre Woods Harvard Forest LTER site, Petersham, Massachusetts, United States - Inc-BW-C-4-M | ecosystem: Environmental > Terrestrial > Soil >...
GTTAACACTCTTGGTACTGGTTCCACTGTTTGGAAAAACCGAGCGTATCGCGGTCAAAAACTTTGTGCCGATTCCGCCGTTTGGCCGCGTAGGCAACCGTCCGCGCGGCAACGCCAGGCCAACGACTCCCCGACCGGTCGATCCTGATTTGCGGTTTACGTTTCACCCACTGACAAACAGGCCTGCGGTGCAACCCACCGGAGAACAGAGTTCGCCGGATTCGCCCGATTTCGGGCCAACTACGGGCCAGCCACAAGATGGCCCAAGCTGCGGGTGGTGCGTGGACCTCGGAGGGAAGAACAATGGCCCGCGTCCGCCGCAACCTGCCACAGAAACACATGCAAGGCCTCAGATTCTACGGATGACGAGTCTTGATCCGGCGATGTTGATTCACCGCGTGGAGCCGGTTTATCCGGCGTTGGCGCGGCAGATTCATAAAGAAGGGCGCGTGGAATTGCGCGCCATCATCGGGACCGATGGAACAATTCAATCGTTGCAGATCGTCAACGGCGATCCCCTTTTCGATCTTTCTGCAAAAGAAGCCGTGGCGCAATGGCGCTACCGGCCAACGATTTTGAACGGCCAAGCGGTGGAAATTGATACATACATTACGGTGGTCTACACGATGCAGCATTAAGCTTCGTGCTGGACGCGGAAGTAAGAGCACAAAGGAAAGAGCCGCCCTAATCTCCGGGCGGCTCTCCGCTTTTCGTCGTTGCTGTTTAAAACTCCGAACTCTTAAGGATCAAACCTTCTTACATCTCGGAAAGTCGCGGGAGCGGTGCAAGGGCCGCGTCTGCCTTTACCGCGCGGCCCTTCTGCCTGCACCGGGCAACCGAGTTGCTGGTGTTTGCGCGCCGGAAGAATTACTTGAAATGGAAAACGATTCCGGTGGAAACACGCACGTTGTTTTGCGTTTGGGTGTTGCCGTTGCCAATTTCCGGCAAATGGGTCAGCAAATAGTCGACCTCTAACGGCCGGATCGAGAAACGATCACGCACGTTCCAATCGATGCCAACGCCAAACGCCGAAGCGAAGGCGCTGTGCGAATTGGACGTTCCAAACACGCCTGAGCCAGCGTGTGCCGTCCCAAATAGCGCCTGAGCGAAGGGTGAGAAACGGCGTGTGCGGTATGTGATACGCGGACCGAAGAGATATGTGGCCAGCGTTCCGTCCACGTTTACGCCGTTAGCACTGCCAACGTGATAGCCGCCGAAATCGGCCACGCCGCTCAGCCAGTCCTTGACGTTATAGGCGACTGACGCGCTTCCCCCATTCAAGTTAAAGTCGTTAAGCCCCGTCATAGCAGGATTCGCACGAAGATACGAATAGCTGACGGACGCGTCTATTTTTGGAACCTCCTGTGCGTTGGCTGATAGGCCGAAAATCGTCCCAAAAGCCAGCAAACACACAACAAGTTTAGACTTCATGAAGCCTCCGAAATATTGGATTTTTCTCGCGGGCAGGGTACGACGTTAACAACCCCCGAGTTTGCGGCATGCCCAAGGCAGGTAGGCAGGAGGCCGCGTTTCTACTCGTGTACAAAATAGATGCAGGGGAACGCTCGTGGGTTGCAGAGAATGTAAGCTGCGGACTATCGTCGCGGATGTCTCATAGCAACGGTTCGCCGGAGTAACGCGCAATGGCCTCGCGCGCAGCGTCGCGCAAGCGAATCAGTTCGTGCCAGCCGGAAGGATCCGTGGAGTTCTCTGCGGCGTTCGCTGTGCGCGGATAGATTGGCGGAGAAAGAGTGATGGTCACGCTGGACGGACGAGGCAAGTAGGTTCCTTCGCGGAGAAATGTTCGAGTTCCCGCGAGCGACACAGGAAGGATCGGCGCACCCGTGGCGACCGCCGCTTTAAAGGCGCCCAGTTGAAACGGCCTCACGCCATCCTCTGCCGTAAACGTTCCTTCCGGAAAGACAAAAACCGATTCGCCGTGGCGCAGAAATTCCTCCATCTCCTGCGCTTGACGCAGCCGCGATTCGGCGTCGGTGCGATCGAATTTCAGATGTCCCATGTGCTTCATGAACGCGCCGATGAAAGGCATGCGGGTGACTTCCAATTTCGCCACGAAGCGGTATGGGACGCCCAGGCCCATCATCAGCGCCACCACGTCAAAATAGCTGGTGTGATTGGACGCGTAGATTTTTGCGCCAGGCGTGTTCATGTATTCCTTGCCGATGACGCGCACGCGGCAGCCGATCAACGCGAACAGAATCTTGAGAGCGGAAGATGTGAAGCGTCCTGCCTTGCGGTGATCCTGGATGAATTGCACCATGACCCATGTCGGCACGATCCACAGCAGAAACACCACTCCGAAATAGAGGCCGTAGATTATTTCGAGGCCGCGCTTTATTCCCGCGAGGACTTCGCGCCAGAGATTACGCGCAGCGCCGCTCGTCCCGAGCCGCGCAATCTGGAGCCAGGCCGGCGCTCTGGAAGCAGAAAGCGTTCCCGCGAGATAGAGCTGCTTGGTTTCTTCACGGCGCAGCTTGCCGCTGGAAGTTTTTGGGATGCTCCCTAGTGGAACCAGTTCGACGCGATCCGGCGGAAGTCCTAAACCTTGCGCGACCAGATCCGTCACAGATGACGCCAGCGCCGCGCGCCGCGTCAGATTGCTCTCGCGCGTTTCGGCGACCACCACAAGTCTTTCCGTGCCGGAAACCTCATCCTTCAAGCCAAACGCCACGATGCATCCTTTGCGAATGCCCTCGGCGCGCGCGGCCAGTTCTTCGACTTCGTGCGGATATAAATTTCGTCCGCCCTTGATAATGATGTCCTTCACGCGCCCGGTGACGTAGATTTCGCCGTCGGCGCGATAGGCGCGGTCACCGGAATTCACCCAGTGAAATTCCCCTTCGGTGGTCGCGGCGCCCATGGGAAGAAGTTCTTTCGTCGCCGCGTCATTGTGGTAGTAACCGCTGGTTGCCGATGGGCCCCGGAACCACAAGAATCCCTCCATGCGATCCGGAAGTTCCTTCCCGCTGTCATCCACGATGCACACTTCGTGGCGCGGCACGGGTTTGCCGGAAGAAACAAACGCAATGGCGGCGATATCGTCAGGATCCGCGGGCACGGCGCGCCCCTGTACCGTAAACGTTTCGCGTTCGACGCGATCAATCAGCGGGCCGCGGCCCAGCGGCGGCACGGTGACGGCCAGCGAAGCTTCCGCCAAACCGTAGACGGGGAGCTGCGCTTCGCGGCGAAAGCCATAACTCGCAAAGCGATTTGCAAATCGTTCCAGCGTGTCGGGATTGACCGGCTCGGCGCCGTTCAGCGCCGCGCGCCACGAGCTGAGATCCACGCCCTGGATGTCTTTGTCGGCGATTTTGCGCACGCACAGTTCATACGCAAAGTTCGGCGCCGCGGCGATGGTGCCGCGATGCTTGTGAAACGCCTGCAGCCAGCGCTCCGGACGCGTCAAGAAGGCCAGAGGAGACATAACCGCCAACGGGGTCCCAAAATGTAGCAGCGTCAGCCACGCTCCAATCAGCCCCATATCGTGATAGAGCGGCAGCCAGCTGATGCCCACATCGTTCGGGCTCATTTGCAGCGCTTCGCCGATGGCGCGCATGTTGGCCAGCAGGTTTGCGTGTGTGAGTGTTACGCCCTTTGGATCACCCGTGGAGCCCGAGGTGTATTGCAGCAGCGCGATGTCACTGCCCTTTCGCGCGCGGCTGCCGGTCAGGTGCAATGGCAGCGCGCCGGGCGAAGGCGGCGGAGCCTTGTCCGCAGCCTCGATCAGTTTTTCCGCATCCGCAACACCGCTGAGTGAACTCACTTTGGGCCGCAGCAGTTTCGCCACTGCTTCTGCGCGGCGGAACGTCAGCAACAGACAGGCCTCGGCATTGTTGAGGATCGCCGACTGCCGCGCCGCGTACTCCTCGATGCGGTCCGCGCGAAACGGCGGATAAATCGGCACGGGAATCGCTCCCGCAAGCAGGATTCCCGCGTAGGAAACGAAGAACGCGCGGGACGTGGGCAGCATCAACGACACGCGTCCGCCCGCGGGCACGCCACGCCGCGCAAGTTCCGCGGCGCATCGCTGACCGGCGGCGTATAACTCGCCAAACGTCAGCGTGAAATTGCGTTCGACCCCGTCGGTATCCTCCGTGATTTGCAGGTGCGTGCGCTCGGCATCATGGGTAGCGCGGTAGCGCAGCAGGTCGAGAAGCGTTTCCGCAGCATAAGCGCCTGCGTCCGTCGCTTCGCGGTGCAGTTTATGCGCCGTAACTGTCGCCCGCAACGCCGAGCCGGATTCCGCGTGTTCGGTTCTAGTTCCGGGAGCGGCGAGAATGGCGCGCGCCAGATCGTCCGGGGTGTTGGCTTCCGTAACGACGCGGTCCGGCAAACGAACGTCGAACGCCGTTTCCAGCCGCGCCAGCAATTCCACGCGCTCCAAACTTCCGAGCCCCAGTTCGCGGTCGAGTTGCGAGCCAGGATGGAGCATCGGCAGCGCGCCTTGACTACCCAATTCAACGAGCAGCGCGCGAATCACTTCCAGAACGCGCTCGCGCACGGCGGAGCTGTCGAGTTGTGTGATCGATGTGGCCACCGGACTCACGAAGGGGTTCGTCGTCTTCCGCGAGAGGCTACCATGCAGGGGCGTGGATTGCTATTCACAAGCATCTGAGACCGTTTTCAGGCGCTCTTTTTCTGAACTTTTTCCGCGGTAAGGCCCTTGGGCAGCAGCGTGGTGGAAAGATCCACGCCGGAAAGGTCGGCGCCGGTCAAATCCGTTTCGCGCAGAATGGCCACGCCCATATCCGCGCCCGAGAATTTCGCGCCGTTCACGTTCGCGAGCCGCAGATTCACGTTGCGCAGCTGCGCGCGCTGGAAGTTCACGTTCGAAAGGTCGCAGCGAAAGAATTCCACGCCGCTGGCCTGCGCCTCCGTCAAGTTGGCGCCCGGCAGAATCGCTTCAGTCATGTCCGTGTTGCGCAGATCGGCTTTGCTCAGATTGGCCCCGGTAAGGTCCGCGCCCGGAAGCTTGGCTTTGCGCAGGTCTGTGCCTTCCAGGTTCGCGTTGCGAAGGATTGCCCCGCTCAAGTTTGTGCCGCTCAGGTCCGCGCGGGAAAGATCTGCGCCAGTCAAATCGGCGCGCGCCCCGCCGTCTTTTCCGCTGAAAAACAACCCATGCGCTTCCAGAATTTCCGTCAGTTTCTTGCCATTGTGCTTGATGCTCTTTGGTTTTCTCAGTCCCATACTCCATCCACCATCCATGCGCTCAGGTCTATAGTTTACTGGAACTGGCGACTGCGCGGAACTGCGCAGATTTAGCCCCTCACGGTGACATTTTCTCCGGAGCTTATGTCCTGTCCCATCCGTCTATCCCTAACGGGTGAGCTGTCCTGAGGCCAATCGTTTTGAGTTACCCGGATGGGACGTGTGGCGTGAAGCTCTTCGCAAGCTTTTTGTTCTTAGTCCTGCTTTGTGCCTTCGAGTCTTTTGCTGGCCCGCCAGTCACGCTCGTTCTCGAACATGTCACCGTCATAGATGCCACGGGCCGCGCTCCGCAATCCGATCAGACCGTTGTCATCGTTGGCGGGCGAATCGCAGCAATCGGCCCGACCGAGAGCGCAAAGTTCGAAAAAACAGCGCAGGTTCTGGATGCCCGCGGCAAATACTTGATCCCTGGTCTCTGGGACATGCATGTCCATCTCGCCGGAGTGAACGCCGATCCCTCGTGGAGCAAAGACACCCTGCTTCCGCTGCTCTTGGCCAACGGCATTACCGGCGTGCGCGATATGGGTGGCGATCTGAATGCGCTCCTCTCCTGGAGACGCGACATTGAATCCGGAGCGCTCCTTGGCCCCCACATCGTTGCCGCCGGCCCCTGGCTGGCCAGCCGCGGCAAACCCTCGCCGGAACAGATTCCCGTCGCGAATGCCGGAGAGGCGCGAGCCACCGTGCGCGATCTGAAGCAGCGCGGTGCGGACTTCATCAAAATCATCTCCTTGCCATCACGCGATGCGTTTTTCGCTGTTGCTGACGAGGCGCGGAAGCAAAACATTTCGTTCGTGGGCCATCTTCCGCTCGAAGTGGGAGCGGCCGAAGCTTCGAACGCAGGCATGCGCAGTATTGAGCATTTTTTCTACAGCGAGTTCGTGCTCTCGTTCTCCTCGCAGGAGGACGAACTTCGTAAACGCCTGCTGGAGGCGCGGAAAAACCGCGACGCCACCGCCTGGGAAAATATCGAGTTGCAAGCTGATGCCAGTTACAGCGAGGAAAAGGCAGCAGCTCTGTTTCAAACGCTGAAGAAAAACGGAACGTGGGTCACTCCCACCCTTGCGTCGCTCGACATTACGTCGCATCCTGAGGCCTGGAAACTCGATGATTCCAATCTGGAGTATATTCCTCGATCGCTGGCCAAAGAATGGCGAGCCTCTCTCAACGATGCGCACATGAAGGAAGGCGCCGCGCAGCTTCGGCGGCTCTCGGCCAACGATTGGAAGCTGACCCGCGAAATGCATCGCGCAGGAATGCCGCTGCTGGTCGGTTCGGATTCTCTGGACCCCTTCGTTTTTCCAGGTGACAGCCTGCACCGGGAACTCGCCGAATTCGTACAGGCTGGTTTCACGCCGATGGAAGCGCTCCAGGCCGCCACGCAGGGCGCAGCGCAATTCCTCGGCCGCCAAAAGGAGTTGGGGACGATCGAAACGGGCAAGACGGCCGACCTGGTCCTCTTGGATGCGAATCCAGTGGAGAATATTTCAAACACGCGTAGAATTTTTGCTGTGATTCGAAACGGCCAGTACCTCGACCGCGCCGCGCTGGACGCGCTGCTCGCCCGGGCGCGAGCCGTGGCCGCCGCTGTGCCGCCGACGAAGTAATGTTCACACCGTTCTCATCACCGAGGAAGTCTCGCGGCGCGCCGCAATCCTGGCGACGTTTGTCTTTGCTGCTGCTCTTGTGTTTCGTGGCGGCCCTCCCCTGTTTCCCTCAGAGCCAGGATCGCGAGGATGAAATCGTCGCCAACCTCGCGGGCGGCCGCGCCATCGTGCACGTCGCCCGGGACGTCATCATCTTTGCCGCCATCGATAACCCCGTTGAGAAGAACTCCATTCCGCCGCGCGTCCTGGACTTGGACGCCACGCACATCGGCATTCTCTTCGGTGCCTCAGAATGGCGCATTCCCGCGGACCCCAAGCCCGTCCGCCTGGACCGCAATTTTCAGCGCGTTTCCGGACGGGACCCGCGCTACCAGGGCCCTACGGGCGAGGCCGAATCCGATCTCGAAACGCTCGGCACAGCCTTTCTCGAGAAGCTTCGCCCACTGGTCTCGCAACTGCATCACAAGCTAGATTTTTCTCCGGACGAGCCGATTTTTCAGGTCGTCATCATTGGTGATGCGCCGAATGATTACGGCCCTGAAGTGTGGGTTATGGAGTATAGAATCGAGCAGGAGCTCATCGCTACGCGTGGCGATTACTGGCAGACGCGCATCCTGCGCCCGCGCTTTACGCAGCTTTACCCGCCGGAAAAACATGCGGCACATGTGATTGTGGAGACCCGCTATCCGCCCGAGGAGAAAGGTCCGACACTGGCCGAGTTGATTCAGGGGAATGACCCGCGAATCACGCATCTTGGATCCGGCGAGCAACGCTTCTCGAAGGTGCTGGATTCTCTGCGCGCAGGCCAGGCGCAAAAAGCGGTTCCGCTGGATTCCGCCGATTTCATGCGCGCCGTGCTTCCGCTCATCGCCGACGGTGCTCCGTTCATCTTGGGCACCATGGAAGAGCGGCGGGGCTTGGACTGGATTGTGCCGCCGCAGGAGCCCGTCGAAAAGGTGGAGCAGGACAAGAATCGCCCTCCCGACGCGCCCACACTTCGCAGAATTCCCAAGCCGTAGTCGTCAGGATATTTTTTCGATGGCGTCGCCGCGGCGAATGGTCCCGCCCTCAAGCACGCGGCACATCATCCCGCGCCGCCCCCAAAGCTCCTTGCGAAGGCCCTGGCGGATTTTTTCCATTTCGTCGCACGGCGTGCAGACCGAACTGACTTCCATGCGCGTCTCGCCGATACGCAGTTGCTGGCCCGCTTCCAGCCCATTTACATTTAGGCCGTCCGTCGTGATGTTCTCTCGAAGGATGCCCGGAGTAAGATTCATAGCCTCCAGAGTTTCGCGGTCCACGAGCAAGACTTGACGCTTGCCTCCAGGCCTCGCGTGCGCGCAGCCCTCGAACCCGACCTCTCGGACAGCGCGAACTTCCTGAAGCTCCTCCATCGGGAAATGTTTTTTCGGAGAGCGAAACAGCTTCAACACCTGCGGCATGGCCCTCAGTCTCCTGCAGCTTTCAAGGGCGTCACGTGTGCTCCAATGTCTTTGCGGTAGTGCATGCCGTCGAAATGAATTTTTGCGCAACCGCCGTACGCCGCAGAGAGAGCTGCGGGAAGTGAAGCTCCGACCGCGGTGACTCCGAGGACTCGGCCGCCGTTTGTGACGAGCGACTCTCCAACAAGCTTCGTCCCTGCGTGAAAGGCCTTCACACCTGTAATGTGGTTTACAGCGGTTAGTCCATCAATGGGCTTCCCACTCTCAAATTTTCCAGGATAACCACCTGACGCCAGCACCACGCATACGCTCGCTCCGGGTTCCCACCTCAATTTAGAGGGCTGAAGATTCCCCGCCGCGACATCGCGCAGCACTTCCGCTAAATCAAAGTCCATCCGCGCGACGATGGCTTGCGTCTCCGGATCACCCAACCGGCAATTGAACTCCAACACCTTCGGCCCAGATTTCGTGAGCATCAACCCGATGTACAAGAATCCCTGATACGGGATGCCGTCTGCCGCCAGCCCGTGCAAAGTGGGTTCAACAATTTTGGAAATGACGGTTTGACGCAGCCCGTCTGGAAGCAAATCATCCGTTGAGTACGCTCCCATGCCTCCCGTGTTCGGCCCTTCGTTGCCGTCAAAAACGCGCTTATGATCGCGCGTCGGCACCAGCGGCGCGTAGCGTTCTCCATCCGTGAGGATAATGAACGACAGCTCTTCGCCTTCGAGCGTTTCCTCGAAAAGAATCCGATGTCCGCCAGGGCCCAGTTCGTTCTTCTCCATCACACGCCGGATAAAATCCGTCGCTTCCTCCGCGTTTGAAGCAAGAAACACTCCTTTGCCGGCGCACAATCCATCCGCTTTGATCACCACCGGCCATTTCACAGCGCTCAACCCACGATAAGCCTGTTGCGGAGAAGCATACGCGCCGTACATTTTTGCCGTGGGAATCGCATGGCGTTGCAAAAACTCTTTCGAAAAAACCTTGCTGCCCTCGAGCTGCGCAGCTTGCTGCGAAGGCCCCACGATTGCCCAATTCCTCTGCCGAAAAGCGTCCGTCAGGCCATTCACCAACGGAAGTTCGGGACCGACGATGGTGAGGTTCGGCTGAATTTTCTCTGCAAGCGCGACGACGGCTGCGACGTCTCCGGAATCCACGGCAACGCACTCCGCCTCTTCCGCGATGCCGCCGTTCCCGGGGGCGCACCAAATCTTTTCCACGAGCGGGCTCTGCTTCAGCTTCCACACCAGCGCGTGTTCCCGCCCGCCTCCGCCGATCACCAAAATCTTCATTCGCAAATCCTCGTGGACAACCTTGTCGAACGATAGACGCGCAATTCGAACGTGTCAACTCAGCTTCCCAGAGCGCATCGAAACTTCTCTCAAGCAGTTGAGTTCACCTAACCGCAAAGCACAAGATGCCTGGGACGCGCAGATCCGGCTCGTGGAAGACCCAGTCTTTTTGCAGAATCAGATGGACTCCCTCTCACAACGTTTCGCGGACGAAGAGAAGGCCTCCATCATGGAGAACTATGCCTTCGTGCCAGCGCATCCGAGGCCTATCTCGTATCTAACCTCTATGTTCCTCCATATAGGTTGGATTCATCTGATCGGCAACATGTGGTTTCTCTGGCTGGCAGGCTTTGTCCTCGAGGACCGCTGGGGCCGAGTGATTTATCCCGTTTTCTATCTCCTCGCCGGGATCGGGGCCTCTTTGGTCCATGCCGTGTTTTATTCGCACAGCATCGTCCCGACGCTCGGCGCCTCGGGAGCAGTCGCGGCGCTCATGGGTGGCTTCTTGGTGCGGTTTCCGAAGCTGAAGATCGAAATGATGTGGTTCATGCTGTTCTTTCGGGTTCGCTTCAAAGCCTATGCCTACTGGCTTCTTCCACTTTGGCTTTTCAGCGAAGTATTCTACGGCAGTCTGTTTGGGCAAACCTCTGGCGTAGCGCACTGGGCGCACGTAGGAGGATTTATCTTCGGCGCCCTTGGAGCGCTATTGATTCAGCGGACTGGGCTGGAGCACAAAGCCAACGCGATCATTGAAGATAAAATTGGCTGGACCGCGGATCCCGCGATTGTGCTGGGCACGGAACTCATGGAAAAAGGGAAACTTGACGAGGCCATTGCCATCCTCAAGAAGCATGTCGCCGCAAAACCAGACGCCCTCGACGCGTATTCGCTTTTGCGGCAACTCTATTGGCGGAAAAACGATCTGCCCGCCTTTTTCGAAGCGCTTGCGAAGCTGTGCCAACTCCACCTCAAATCGCAGGATGCAGACGCCGCCTGGGAGGACTACGTCGAGTACACGAACGCGGGCGGCGATCGCATGCCTGCCGCGACCTGGCTGGAATTGTGCCGCATCGTTGAGGGAAAACAGGATTTCGAACGCGCCGTAACAGAGTACGAGCATCTAGCCAAAGCGCATCCAACCGAGCGGCCGGCCTTGCTTGCACTTCTCTCCGCTGGCCGTCTCTCGCTGAAAAAACTCAATCGTCCCGCTGACGCGCTACGGCTTTACAAAGCCGCCGCTTCTTCAACTGTCCCTCACCTGGATTGGGATTCGAACATTCAGACAGGGATAGCAGGAGCGGAAAAAGCGATGGGTATTGTTGTCACGCCGGTTGCGTGAACTCGCAAGTCCTCATCAGGAATTGACGAATGTTGATCAGGCGTTGCCGACGGCACGGATTGGAATCGTAACCGTGGAAGCCGTATCCGACGATGCCAGCATGTGGCAGCGGCCGTCAAAAATCCCGCCCGGATCAATGACCATGCAGGGCGAGTGAACTTCTCCCGTGACCACACCCTTGACTTGAATCTCGACGCGGCCCTTCGCAAAAATCACTCCGTCAAAGCGGCCGGCAATCACCACGCGATTGCCTTCAATCTGCCCTTCGACCTTGGCGCCTTCTCCGAGAATCACCGTCTGTTCCGAAATGATGTTGCCCTTGACGTTGCCATCAATGCGGAACGTTCCCTTGACCGTGAGCGTCCCCTCGAGCATCACGCCCTGGTCAATGAATCCTGTCCATTCTTCACTATTGCCGTCTTTCGCGGCGGCGGGCCACTTCCATGCCATGTCCAAACCCCCAATGAGCGACTGTTCTACTCTAGCCGCATGCGCAAACAAGTCAACGCAGCTTCACACGTGAGTTGTCGAATGAACCGACTGAACGAAGGGACAGTTGCTCGCCGTGATACTCGCGATGGATACTCGTCGCGCTACTTCATCAGGCGATCGTAAATTCCCATCAGTTGCGCATCGTCGTAGTATTCCAGAACGAGCTGGCCCGGGCGCATCTTTGTTTTCTGGCGCAATAAAACTTTCGTTCCGAGATGCCGCTGCAACTCGTCCAGCGCGGACCGAATGTTTGCATCCACGTGAACCTCTGCGGCCGCATGACCTCCGCGCGAACGTCGTGACGCCAGGCGCTCGATCTGGCGAACCGTCAATCCGCCTCGTGCCGCGCGCTGCGCATAACGCATGCGCAACTGCGAATCCGGCACCGCCAGCAGCGCGCGCCCGTGTCCTGCAGTAAGCTTGCCTTCTTCAATCCACTCCTGAATCGTGGATTCCAGCTTCAGCAGCCGAATCGCATTTGCAACCGTGGTGCGGTCTTTTCCGGTACGCTCCGCAACCGATTCTTGCGTCAATTGGAACTCATCCATCAAACGCTCGAACGCGCGCGCCGCTTCAATCGCATTTAAATCTTCTCGCTGGATGTTCTCGACCAGTGTCATTTCCAGCGCCAGCTCGTCTGGGACTTGCCGAACAATCACCGACACCTTCGTCAGGCCTGCGCGCTGCGCCGCGCGCCACCGGCGCTCTCCGGCAATGAGCTGAAATCGTGAACCAATCGGCCGCACCACGAGTGGCTGGATAATGCCGCTGGCTTGAATCGAGCGAGCCAATTCATCGAGCGCCTCTTCGCGAAATCGCGTTCTCGGCTGGTAAGGGCTCGGCTCAATTAAATCGATATCGATCTGATGAGGCCCTGCATGCACAACTTCGCGTGCAGGTGCCGCTGCCGCAGCGCTCGCGGTCGTGGCGTGAGGCTGAATTTGGGGTGCATCCGACTGAGCCTGCGGCTCAGGCTCCCGAATGAGCGCTCCTAGCCCCCGTCCCAGCGCGTTTCTCGGCATTGGCAATAACCTCCTGGGCGAGCTGCGTGTAGCCCTCGGCCCCTTTGCTATGAATATCGTAAAAGATGATTGGTTTCCCGAAGCTTGGCGCCTCAGCGAGGCGCACATTTCGGGGAATCACACTTTGGAAGACCTGTGTACCGAAAAAACTGCGCAAATCCGTCGCGACCTGCCGTGAAAGCGTCGTCCGCTCATCATACATTGTCAGCAGGATGCCCTCGATCTCAAGGCTGGGATTCAGTGTTCGACGTATGCGCATCAGCGTATCGAGTAATTCCGACACGCCCTCGAGAGCCAGGTATTCGCATTGGATAGGGATCAAAACCGCACTCGCCGCTACAAGGCCGTTCAAGGTCAACAAATCCAAGGCGGGAGGGCAATCGAGAATGATGAACCGATACTTGTCGAGCAGAGGTTTTATCGCCGTTTGCAGCTTATATTCGCGATTTTCCGCGTTCACGAGCTCAACCGCAGCCCCGGCGAGGTTTTTGTCGGCGGGGACGACATCTAAGCCATCGACTTGCGACTTTTGGATAATTTTGTCAAAGGATTCGCCCAAAATCAGCGTGTGATAGAGGGTTCTGCGCGAGGGATCCTTCGGAAACCCGATCGCTGCTGTGGAGTTTGCCTGGGAATCGCAGTCGATCAGGAGTGTCGGTTGTTCAGCGGCACCGAGGCAAGCGGCTAAATTCACCGCTGTTGTAGTCTTCCCAACCCCGCCCTTTTGGTTTGCGACCGCGATGACCCGAGCCAATCGTTTCCTCGCCAGCGAAAATCTAGCAAAGCCCACGGTGGGATGCAAGTTGTTTCACGTGGAACACCCTGCAGGCGGTGGAAATCTGCAAAATAGCTCTCTCAGTGTTCCATGTGGAACTATTCCCACCCCGGGCAGGGCTACGAGTCTGTTTCACGTGGAACATTGGCTCCTTGTTAATGGATTCGCTGGGATGTTCCACGTGAACAACCGAACGCTCTCTCACGCCGGGAACGGCGACGTTCCACGTGGAACGCCAGAAGCACACTCGTCCCTCGATTTCAACTCCGGGCAGTTCCGTCGACGGGTGAAGCCCGCAAAAGCCGGCTAGCCGACCAACCGCCTTCAAACTCATCTTCCAAGGCAATATCCTCGTTCCGAATAGTGACGCCGCTGACTTTCCACAAGCTCGATAACCTCTTCATCCGTCCAAGGACATGCCGCCTGAAATGTATCGCATGACCGCTGGGTCCGTGGCGATGGGCTTGAACGTAACCCAATCCACAGATTCCCATGGAACTAGCAGAAGTCTTGTGCTTTCAAGTCGATACGCCGACACTTCAGACCTTTGCTGTGCCGACCAGGAGGAGACGCCGCAGCGAATGGGGAACTGGAATGGGTTCGCGCCACTCCCAAGTCCGGATCTTCTGAATCTCAGGCAGGTCCCGCGCGCCAATCCAGAGAATAACTTGTTTGGCTGCAATCTGTTGCGAGCGAGCCCAGTCCAGGAAGGACGGGAACTCCCCCAACGCGCGCGAGCACACGAAATCGAGAGGTGCGACCTCTTCTCCGAGTTCCTCGTATCGCCGTACCAGCACCTGTGTGTCCGGAAGTCCAATCTCTCGAACGACTTCCGCGAGAAAAGTGGCCTTTTTCAGGTTCGATTCCACCAGAAAAACACGCAATTCCGGCCGCATGATCTTGAGTGGAATGCCCGGAAAACCGCCTCCGGAGCCCACGTCGGCGAGCCGACCATATTCCACGGGCACGGCCACTGCTGCGTACATACTTTCGCAGAAGTGACGATAAAGTATCTCCAAGGGGTCGCGAATCGCGGTCAGATTGATTTTATCATTCCAAAGCAGCAGAATCCTTATATATTGTTGAATTTGAAGCACTTGCGCGTCACTCACGGAGAGCTGAAACTCTTCGAGAGCGCGTTGGATCTTCTCCGCGTTCAGTGGGGCAGGGCTGGGGATTAACATAAGAGTAACTATTCTTGGGTTGCTTTCAGTTCTCTCCTTGCGGCGCTACACCCGCCGCTCGCAATAAATACCGTGGCCCGGCAATTCCCGCCACCACATCCACCGCGCTATGCCAGAAAATCACCGGAACCAGACTATCGTACGCGATTCTGCCGCTTCCGAGAACTGTGCCGACGACCAGTGTGCTCACAAGGCCCCCGCGCCCTTGATAAAGGTGCGCCAGCCCGAACAGGATCGAGGAGAGCAGTACGACGCTCCAGGCCGGCAATCCCACCCGCGTCAAAACCGCCATCGCAAATCCGCGATAGAGAAACTCCTCGCAAAGCCCCGCCGTAATCGCCAGCGCCAAATAAGGAAGCAGCTCCACTGTGGATTGCGGCAAAATCCTCTCGGCAATGGCCTGAAGAGCGCCCCGCGATGCGACAGCAATTCTCCCCATGCGCCGCAGGTTCAGCCATTGAAGCGCCGCAATGGTCGCGGCGCCGACAAATGAAGCAAGAACAATCTTGGTTCTGCCATGAAAATTCAATCCCAGTTGCGCGGCCGTGTAACCGTGCGCCCAAGCCCGCCAAGCGACCACGGTCGCGGCAATCCATTGAAACGCGATCGTCGAAGCGTAAAGCGCAAGCCGCTCCATGGTGCTGACGGCGGGCAGCGTAAGCAGTTTCTTCATGCGCGCGCGCCCGCGCCACGGAAGTATCACGCCCAGCGCGAAAAAAATCAGCCAGATGTCCCAAGGCATCCGCGAATCAGAACACTTCCGCGCCCGCCGCGCAAGTAACGATAATCGTACGGTGCGCAAGCGCGCGCGGCGCCATATCGTTATAATCAAAATGCTTTACAGCGAGGTGCGGCTTGACCCCATCCGTGAAACTCACGGCTATGGTCAAGGCAGCGGGTTGAGCGGCGAAGCTGAGTCCAGGGTTGCTGGATTCCGTTTTGCGCCGTTTGCCGCGGCCAACTGATCCGAACGTGCTCGTTGGTTTTGATACCAACGACGACGCAGGGGTGTATCTACTGAGCCCCGAAATGGCCATGGTTCAAACGGTCGATTTTTTTACGCCCATCGTCGATGACCCTTACACTTTCGGGCAAATCGCGGCGGCGAACTCGTTGAGCGATGTCTACGCTATGGGCGGCAAACCTGTCTCCGCGCTTTCCATTGTGGGGTTTCCGGACAAGGGCGATCCGGAAATTCTTGAGGCCATTATTCGCGGCGGGCTTTCGAAGATGGCCGAAGCGAAATGCAGCGTCATTGGGGGTCATTCGATTCGCAATGACGACATTCAATTCGGCTACGCCGTCACCGGCATCATCCATCCGCAGCGGGTTTGGCGAAATGTCGGCGCGCGCGCTGGCGACGTTCTGCTGCTAACCAAGGCTATCGGTACGGGTGTGCTCTCAACGGCTCTGAAGAAGGACCGCGTCACGCCTGGCTCTCTGCAGGCCGCCATCGCTTCCATGTCGCAACTAAACCGCGCCGCCGCGGAAGCGTTACAGGAACTGCAGGAAAAAGCGGGAGCCACTTCTCCGATCCACGCGGTGACTGATATTACTGGTTTTGGACTGCTCGGCCACGCGCGGGAGATGGCCCTTGGGAATCCCGAACGCGGAATCGAAGCAGTTTCCTTCGAGATCGATCATTCCGCTATCTCGTATCTTCCAGGCGCGGCCGAGGCCGCGCGCGAGGGATTCCTTCCGGGCGGCCTAAAGAATAACCTTGATTTCATTGGCGATTGCGTCGGTTTTGTTTCCAACGTCCCGCAAGAAGTTCGCAACCTGCTCTTCGATCCGCAGACGTCGGGTGGCCTGCTCGTCTCCATCGCGCCGAAACATGCCGACGCCGCCATCGCCGCGCTGGACCGGCATGGCGTTTCCGCCCGCCGCATTGGCAAAGTCATCCACAAAACAAATCCGCTGATAAAGGTCCACTAGAATGTCGGATTCTGAAAGCATCCGATAAACTCAAACGATGGACACCATCACACACGGCATCGCGGGCGCGTTGATTGGCAAAGCCGTTTTCCGCGGCGAAGACATGTTCGCTGCGACGCCCATGAACCGCGCGCGCATCGTTACTTGGTCGCTGATGCTTGGCGCGATTTTTCCCGACTCCGATGTGATCCGCGACATTTTCTCTCACGACAAGCTGCTGATGATCACCTGGCATCGCAGCATCACGCACTCGCTGCTGCTGCTTCCGCTGTGGTCACTGCTTCTCGCGGCCATCACGCGCGCGTTCACCAATTGGCGAAAGTGGGAAGCACCGTCCTTCGCCGCGCTGACCGCCATCTACGCCGTCGGCATCCTGAGCCACATCCTGCTCGATCTGGTCACCACCTTTGGCACCATGATCTGGTCGCCCCTAGAGTGGTCGCGTCCCGCCTGGGACCTCTTTTTTATCGTGGACTTCACCTTCGCCGCCATTCTCCTCGTGCCGCAATTGCTCGCGTGGGTCTATGCGCAACCAGAAAAGGTGAAGTGGCGGGCCCTCGGCATGTGGCTGGTCTTTCTGCCTGCTCCGTTTTTGATCGCCAAAATTGCTGAACTTGTCGGCGCGCCGATTTCCGGTCGTTACGTGTTGGGCGCCATGTTTCTATTCACCGTGCTGTTTCTCTTTCCAGCGCTCGGCGGCTGGGGCGTGAACATTAAGCACGGCACCTGGAACCGCGCAGGTTTCGCCGCCGCATTGATTTACGTCGCGCTGGCAGTGGTCGCCCACCACGCCGCATTCGCCCGCATCGAAAAATTCGCCGAACTGGATCACCTCGATGTGCAATCCATTGGCGCGCTGCCGCTGCCGCCATCCCTCTGGCGCTGGGACGGCTTGGTGCGCACGCCGCGCGGCGTCTATGAGCTGCGCATGGACCTCAGCGAGAAGCCATCCGGCGACGCGGGATTACTCGCACAGGAGCACACCTACTTCCCCGATGCCTTCCCGAATTCCTACATCGAAGCCGCCAAGCGCCTCCCGGAAGTACAAACGGTAATGTGGTTCGCGCGCTTCCCTGTAACGCGTTTCCACAAAGAAGGCGAAGAAGCCATCGTCGAAATCTCCGACCTGCGCTTCCCCCGCACCCGCCCCGGTCGCGCCGCCTCTTTCACCTATCGCGTGCGCTTCGCCTCCGACGCCACCGTCCTCTCCAAAGGCTGGGTCACGCAGTAAGTAGCACAGGCTTTAGCCTGTGCGCTTTGACTTGGTTTTCAGGATCAGCTCAGCGGCGGGTAAATCCGTGGAGAGAAAACTTAACGTGCGGCCTTGCTCTCTGCAGGATGAATGACGACCTGGCGTTCTTCGCCCACGCCGATGCTTTCGGTGCGCACCCCAGTCATGTCCTTCAGCGCCAAATGCACAATGCGGCGTTCGCGCGAAGACATGGGATTCAGCCGGAACGGCTGGTGGGACGCTTGCACGCGTTCGGCGGCCACGCGCGCCGTCATTTTCAATTCTTCAAAGCGCAGCGCGCGATAACCGCCGCTATCAATATGAATTTTTTCGTGGTACGTCGGCTCCAGGCGCAGCGCCTTGAACGCCAGGTGTTCGAACGCCTTCAAAACTTCCGCGTTATGCCCGAGCAAAATCTCTTTATCCCGCCCGTCTAGATCCGCGAGGACTTCAGCGTCACCTTGCGCCCCTGTCGCCTCCGGAGCAACGGCACGCACGCTGACCTTCAGTTCAAGCCCCGAGGCGCGCACCATGCTCTCCAGAAACTGCCGCAGCGCCTCAACCGTCGCTTGGCGGTCCAGCGTTCCATCGTGAATGAGTACCGTGGCCATGACCTGTTCGAAAGGAAAGAGCCCCGTCCGCCTCCCTGAAGGAATCCCGAACCTAAGACTTCTTCCCGCGCACCGGCTTTACCGGCACTACCACAGGATGCGTCCGGTTCAAATACCACTGCTGCCCGATGCCCACCACACTGCTGGTGAGAATATACACTGCTAATCCGCTGGAGATTGGCGAAATCATAAAAAGTCCCGCCATGGTTATGGGCATGATTTTCATCATCATCTGCTGCTGCGGATCCGTCGAAGTCATCGGCGTCATTTTCGAGACCAGATACATCGAAAGGCCCATCATAACCGGCAGCACGTAGTACGGGTCTTTCGACGAAAGGTCCGTAATCCACCCGAACCAGCGCGCGTGGCGCATCTCGATGGCGAAACGCAGCGCAGTGTTCAACCCGAACCACACCGGCATCTGCAGAAACATTTGAAAGCAGCCGCCCACCGGGTTGATGCCCTCGCGGCTGTAGATCGCCATCACTTCCTTGTTCATCTCCGCTTTGCGCGGATCGCGCATCGAGTACTTCTTGTACTTCTCCTGAATGGCCTTGATTTCCGGCGCCACACGCTGCATTTTTAGCGTGGTCTTGTAGCTGGAAATGCGCAGCGGGAACAGCAGCATGTTCACGATCAGCGTCAGCACGACGATCGACCATCCCCAGTTCGGAATGTAGTTGTGCAGCCACTTCAATCCGTGAAACAACGGATCAGCGATGAATTCCATCCAGCCGAAACTGACCAGTCCGTTCAGCGGCGGATTCATCCTCTTCAAATCGTCGTAATCTTTCGGACCGACGTAGACGCGCACGGCCAGCGGCTGCGCCGGTGCCGCCACCGCAACTTCAGGCACGGGCTCCAGCGTGTCTTGCCCGCCGACTTGCACAGTGCGTGATGTTTTCCAGTACCGCGTCGCGAGCGTTCCCGGCGCCGCTCCATTTAGCGGCAAAAACGCCGCCGTAAAATAGCGGTCTTCGATCCCAACGAAATCTTTCCCGCCCTGCCAGACGCCCGGGCCCCACTTGTCCAGCCCGTCCAGCTTCTTATGCAGATAAGTCGTAATCTTGCCGTTCTCGGTGTAGTACGTCGAAACCGTTTCCACGGGAACTGGATTCGTCACTGTCAAATCGCCGAAACCGCCGAGCCAGCCCAAGCCGGCATTGATGGGCCTGCCGTTTAAGCTGGCCGACGTTTCCACGCGGACAACATACGTATGATCGAAGCGGAAATGCTTTTTGATTTCCAGATGCCCGTCACTCCACGTGAATTCCGCGTCGGCGGGAGCATGCAGTGAAGTCGCCGTAGAAGAGCTCTGGTAAAGCCCCGCGTTCGCAGCGTTCTGCAACTGCTCATCGTCGAGCACCACCGCAAACGGCCAGCCGCCAGTCTGCTGCGAGGCATCCGGGTGCACCACGTCCAGCACGCGCTGCGGCTTCGCATCATCCATGTATTTCTTGAGCTGCCAGCTTTTCACCACCGCGCCGCGATTGGAAATCTCCACGCGATATAAATCGTTCTCGATAACGATGCTGCGCTCTTGCGCGTCGCTGACCGGCATAACGCTAACCGGTGCGGCCGGGGCCATCGCCGCTGCCGTTGTGGCCGTCGGCGAAGTTGTCGCCCCTGGAGATGCCACCGGACCCGGCGTCGCCGGAGCGCTCACCGCCGGACGGTTCGCCTGCGGCGGTTGCACCGGCGGCTTCGGCCCAAAAAATTTCGCCCAAAGCAAAATCACGCCCATGGACAATAGCGAGGCCACGAGGATCCGCAGCTCCGGCGTGAACTTGTCCTTCTGTCCCGGCACGCTCACGAGCGCACCTCATTCGCCGAGCCTGGCGAGCGGACGGCACCGGCCGTCGAGTTCATTTCCAATACCATGTTTTCCTTTTTCTCCGGAACCGGGTCATAACCGAATTTTCGCGAGAGCGGCTGGCATCGCACCAGCCGCTTGATTCCCAGCCAAACTCCGCGCGCCAAGCCGAAACGCTCGATCGCCTCATAGGCATACCGCGAACACGTCGGTTCGAACCGGCAGCTCCCCGCAAACAAAATGGATAAGTAAGCTTTATAGAAGCGCAGCGCAAATAGCGCCGCGCGAACGCCGGCACTCAGTGGGACGGACTTCAGTCTGTCCTCTTCTCCTGGCCGCGCCGTAAGAGCTTGCTCATTCACTTGCTTGGGGATGCTTGGCTCTTCAGCAGCCGCAACAAATCCGCCGTCAGCGCCGCAAACTCCGCGCGCGCCACCATGCTCTTCGGGTGTATGACGATGTCCCATCCTGCGGGTATCTCCAGCCGGTGGCAGCGCACCATTTCGCGCAGACGCCGCCGGATCCGATTGCGCACCACCGCGCCGCCCAACGCTTTCTTGATGCTGAAGCCGAAGCGGCTCTGCGGCAGTTCGTTGGCGCGGAAGAAAACTGTGAAGTGGGAACTCGAACGGCGCTTTCCGGCGCGGTACACGGCGTCAAATTCTGTCTTCCGCACCAACCGCGCCTCGCGCGGAAATTCCTGCCCGTCCCCCCTCGCGCTTGCCGAAGGCAACGGGCTACCCGGATTATTCGGGGGTAAGCCGATGGCGTCCCTTCTTGCGGCGCGCCGCCAGCACCTTGCGGCCGCCTTTCGTCTTCATGCGTACGCGGAAGCCGTGCGTCTTGGCGCGCCGGCGTTTGCGCGGTTGAAATGTGCGCTTTGGCAAAACAATCCCCCTTTGTTATACCTGCTCTGTAATACGCGATCGCTGGGCGGTCCATATCACCCGCGACGCCGGAACAGCACTCTACCCTCTTCACCGGCTGCGTTCGAATCTAGTAGTGTATTCGACCCTCGCGCACAGGGTCAAGAAAACCGCGTCGCTGGCATTGGCTCAATTTGAGCGGGCGATACGCTGGCTCCCGCAGGAAGTTAGTTGCATCCCCTTCACTTGCAGTGCTAAAAAGATGGCCATGAAAGCTCTGCAAGTCCTCTCCTTTTTCTTGCTCTTTTTCGCCGCAATGGAACTCGCCGCCAACAAGACCGTGGAAATCCGCGGCGGTGGCGGGATCACTCTTCCTTCTCCGCCACCAACGGAAGCAAAGCCGGTTACCGAAACTCTGAACGGCACCACCATCACCGATCCGTACCGCTGGCTCGAAGATGCTCACAGTCCCGCCACACGGACGTGGATCGAAGCGCAGATGCACTACACCGAGAGCTATCTCTCCCAGGTTAAGATCCGCCCGGAAATTGCCAAGCGCCTCACCGAGCTATCGCGCGTCGAAACTTATTCGATTCCCGCCGAGGCTCGAGGAAATTACTTCTTCACCAAGCGGCTGGCCGACGAAAATCAGGCTTCCATCTACATGCGCAAAGGCCTTCAAGGCAGTGATGAGCGCCTCGTCGACGCCACCAAGCTCAGTGCGGACCAAAATACCTCGGTGGAGATCGATGATGTTTCACTGGATGGAAAACTGCTCGCTTACGGTATTCGTGAGGGCGGTGCCGACGAGCGAACCATTCACTTGCTGGACGTCAGTCAGCACCAGGAATTGAAGGACGTGCTGCCGCGCGCCCGCTACTTCAGCGTAAATTTTGACACTGCCCACCAAAACCTGTACTACGCGAAAGTCGAGCCGGGCGGCGCGCTGATTTATTCCCATCGCCTCGGCACAGCGGCGGACACCGACCAGTTAGTCTTCGGCAAAAAGTTTAAAGACGAAACGTTCGGGCCCATGGAACTCATCAACGTGGAAGTCACGGAGAACGGTCGCTACCTCCTCATTCACGTTGCCCATGGCGTACCCGCGAAACGCGTGGACATTTATGCCAAGGATCTCCGCACTCCCGACGCTCCGATTCTCCAGGTAATCCATGGCATCGACAATCAATTCCGCCCAATCAACGAAGGCGATAACCTCTACGTCCTCACCGACTACCAAGCGGAAAACTATCGCGTCATCAAAGTGAACATCAAGGCGCCCGCCCCCGAAAACTGGAAAACCGTCATTCCGGAAAGCAAAGACGCCATTGAAGACATTTCCATCGTTGGCGGAAAGCTCTTCGTCGGCGGGTTGCACGATGTCGTCACGCAAACCAAAGTCTACTCGCTCGATGGAAAATTCCTGAGCCAGCTCAGTTATCCAGCCTTGGGTTCCGCTTCCACGCTGCGAGGGCTTGCCTCCTCGCGCCACGGTTTCTATTCCTTTCAATCCTTCATCATGCCGCCCACCATCTATCACTACGACGCGGAAACCGGCGCCACCGAAGTCTTCGCCAAGTCAAAAGTTCCTTTTTCCACCGCCGACTACGAAGTGAAACAGGTCTTCTACACTTCCAGGGACGGCACCAAAGTCCCCATGTTCATCTCTTCTAAGAAAGGTCTCGAGCACGACGGCGCCGCGCCACTACTCATGTCCGCCTACGGCGGCTTCAACGTCAGCCTTACCCCTTACTGGAGCCCCGAGTTTGCTTGGTGGATGGCACAGGGCGGGTACTTCGCGATGCCTAACCTTCGCGGCGGCGGCGAATACGGCGAAGCCTGGCACAAAGCCGGCATGTTTGAAAAAAAACAAAATGTCTTCGACGATTTTTTTTCCGCCGCCGAATATCTGATCGCCAACAAATACACCAACGCCGCGCATTTCGCTCTTCGCGGCCGCTCCAACGGCGGACTCCTCATGGGCGCGGCCATAACGCAACGCCCCGATTTGTTTGGAGCCATCTGGTGCGGTTACCCGCTGCTTGATATGCTGCGCTATCAGAACTTTCTAGTGGGACGCTGGTGGACCACCGAGTACGGCTCCGCCGACAATCCCGACCAGTTCCCGTATCTCTTGAAATACTCGCCTTATCAAAACGTGAAGCCCGGAACAAAATATCCCGCGATTCTTTTTAACACCGGCGACTCCGATACCCGCGTCGATCCTCTGCACGCCCGCAAGATGACCGCGCTCATGCAAGCTGATAACGGCAGCGACCGCCCCATCCTCCTGCACTACGAATTGAAAGCCGGCCACAGCACCGGAGTCTCCATCACCCAACTCGTCAACGATACCGCCGACGAACTGGCTTTTCTCTGGAACGAAACCGCCGGGCGGAACTGAACGCGTCCCCTCCTGCCTGGAGCGCTCCATACACTCGACACCATATAGCGTGCTTGCAAACGGTCTAGGAGTGCCCTATGCTTTCCCTAGGGAAACCCTATGCCAACACTATACGTGGAAAACGTGCCGGCCGATCTCTACGAAGCCCTCCGCAAGCGCGCCCGCAGCCAGCGCCGCTCCATCGCCGCAGAGGTCTTGTCCCTGCTCGAATCTAGTATCCCTACGGAAAAGGAACTGCGTGCGCGCCGTAAGTTGTACAAGAAGCTCGAAAAACTGCGCGCTACACCGTCTCCCTCGGCAGGGCCGTTCCCCTCATCGGAGGAAATGATTCGCGAGGACCGCGAGCGGTGAACGTCTTTGTGGCGGATGCCAGCGTCGCCGCGAAATGGGTGCTTCCTGGTGCGGATGAACCCCTAAGCGCAGAGGCATTGCGTCTTCTGCGCCGCTGGACCGATGGCGAAATCCAGCTCATTGTGCCGGACTTCTTTTGGACGGAATTGGCGAATATCCTTTGGAAAATGGTCCGTCGCGGACGTTGCACCAGGCAAACTGCGGAAGCTGCACTGGCCACTCTACGCGCATACAAAATACCGGCGTTTCCAGCTCTGGCGCTGCTGGACTCCCCTTTTGACAAAGCCGTCATCTACGGTCGAAGTGTGTACGACAGTCTATACGTCGCCCTCGCCGTGGAATCGAATGCCCAACTTGTGACAGCCGACGAAAAGCTCGCCAATGCTCTTGTGGCTCATCTTCCCGTGATTTGGCTGGGATCGATTTGAAATTAGCCGCGAGGCATCCGTTTCAGCGTGCGCGCCGCAGCCAAGTATCATCATCATACGGCTGCGTTGGAAGAGTCCTGCGCGGCGCTGTCGGCCTCGTGACTTGCGGTCCCGGCCGCAACCTCCTTGGACGTATAAACGACTGCAGGACCATGCGGCGCGGCATTCCCCACCGTTTCATGCATGCCTGTAGCCAGGCGCATCAGATGCTCCTGCGCCGAGAAACCGTGGCCATTGCGCACCGCTCGCGGCCGTGCGTACTTGCCATCCGCTCCCAGAATCCGCGCTTTCCGCGTGTCCGCCAGGTACGAAGACAGAATCTCCGTGCACACTCGCTCGCAGTGCTGCGAATCCTTCAGCGGAAACAATACTTCCACCCGCTCGTAAAGATTCCGTTGCATCCAGTCCGCGCTGCCCAGATAGACTTCCGGCTTGCCCCCGTTCTCAAAATAAAAAATGCGGCTGTGTTCCAGGAAGCGCCCCACGATGCTGCGCACCCGGATGTGGCTGCTGAGTCCGCGAACCCCGGGCACCAGCGCGCATTGCCCGCGCACAATTAAGTCAATTTCCACTCCAGCCTGGGAAGCGCGATAAAGCGCCCGGATCACCGGAGGATCGACAACCGCGTTCACTTTCACGATCATCCGTGCCGGCCGCCCCCGCCGCGCATGGCGCGCTTCACGATCGATCAGAGCGATGCAGGTTTTGGCCATGTCGCGCGGGGCCACCATCAGGGGCTTGTAGTGCGGCTGTTCGGCGTACGCCGTGAGGTAGTTGAAGACATTGTGAACCGCGGAAGTGATTGCCTCATCGCGCGTCAGCAGGCTGACGTCTGTGTAGTAGCGCGCCGTTGACGGATTGTAATTGCCCGTTCCCAAATGCGCGTACCGCCGGATCTTGCCGTCCGCATCCTGCCGCACGATGAGCGCAAGCTTCGCGTGCGTCTTCAGCCCCACCACCCCGTGAAAAACCTGCACGCCTGCGTCTTCAAAGCTGCGCGCCCACCGTATGTTCGTGGCTTCATCGAAACTGGCTTTCAGCTCCACGACCACCGTGACTTCTTTTTTCCCGGCAGCTTCCAGCAGCGCCCTTGCCACCGGTGAGTCGGAGTTGGTGCGGTAAAGCGTTTGCTTAATCGAAAGCACGCGCGGATCATGCGCCGCAGTCCGCAGGAAATTCACCACCCCATCGTAGGAATCGTACGGATGATGCAGCAGAACATCCCTGCGGCGGATGGCCTCGAACATCGAATCGGCATCGTGGCCAACGTGAACCTGGCGCGGCACAAACGCCGGATATTTCAGATCGGGCCGGGCTGTTTCCTCATAGAGATGGAAGAGCCGCTGCAAGTTGACCGGCCCGTTTACCCGGAACACCAGAGATTCATCCAGCTCGAACGTGGACACCAGCCGCTCCACGATTTCCGGATGCGCCCCTGCCTCAATTTCCAGGCGCACGGCGTCGCCTTTTCTCCGCTGCGCTACCTGCGAATCCACCGCGTCGAGCAAGCTCCGCGTTTCTTCCTCTTCCAGATAAAGATTGCTGTTGCGCGTGATTCGAAACGGCGCCGACGCCAGAATCTCGAATCCCCGATAAAGCTTCGCCGCGAACGCCGACACCACCTCCTGCAGCGAAACGTAATCAATGTTCCCGTTTTTGGAAGGCACGCGCAGCAACCGCGGCAGCGCCCGCGGCACCGTCACCACCCCAAAGTACGGCTTCCCGTTTCCCCCGCGCCGCCGGTGCAGCAAAAACGCCACGCACAGCGCCTTGTTTAGAACATGCGGAAATGGATGCGATGGGTCCACCGTCACCGGCGTAAGCATCGGGCTCACCCGCCGGTCGTAGAAAGTTTTTGCCGCTTTTGCCGCACCCGCATCCAGTTCTTCCATCCGCAGCACCCGGATGGATTGTTTCGCCAGCGCCGGCAGCAGCTCCTCGTTCCAGCACTTGTACTGGTCCCTCACGAAAACTTGCATGGCCGCCGAAACTTTTGTGAGTTCCTCCGCCGCGGTGAGTCCGTCGGGACTCAGTTCGCGCGAGCCGTGCTCGATGCGCTGCAGAAAACTGGCCACGCGCACTTCAACAAACTCGTCTAGGTTGTTCGCTGTGATCGCCAGAAACTTGACGCGTTCCAGCAGTGGATTCCCGATATCCCGCGCCTCTTCGAGCACACGCCGGTTGAACTCCAGCCACTCCACGTGGCGGTTCAAGTAGTAGCGCGGATCGTCAAGCGCAATGCGTGTCATAGGCTGTCTCAGGGGACCAACACAGATAGCGCAGCCGTGTTACAGGCAGATGAACGCCGCTATCGGATCTTGTAGTTACCGAAGCTACGGATTCACTCGTGGATTGAAGTTTCGTTCGGCTCCGGTCAGGATATGCCCGCGAGCTTGCCGAGGCCTTTCATCTTTGCCCGCGCCGCCATGTTGCCATACTGCTTCATCATCGTCCGCATTTGCAGGTACTGTTTCAGGACGGTGTTGACGTCCTGCACCGTGGTCCCGCTGCCTTTCGCGATGCGCTTGCGCCGCTTGCCGTCAATCACGTTGTGGTCGCGTCGCTCTTGGTTGGTCATGGAATTGATAATCGCTTCCACGCGCGTAAGCTGCCCTTCGTCCACCTTGGCATCCTTCGGAAGATTCTGCAGCGGCCCCATCTTCGGCAGCATGTCCACGATCTTTTCGAGCGGCCCCATCTTTCGAATCTGCTTCAACTGGTCGCGGAAATCTTCCAGCGTAAACTCTTCCTTGCGCAGCTTGCGCTCAAGATCAGCCGCGGCCTTCTTATCAACCGTCTGCTCCACGCGCTCAATGAGCGACATAAGGTCGCCCATGCCCAGAACGCGCGAAACGATACGCTCCGGATAAAATCCTTCCAAAGCATCATATTTTTCGCCCAAGCCAACGAATTTTACCGGCGCGCCCGTAACCTTTCCGATGGAAAGCGCCGCCCCGCCCCGCGCATCGCCGTCCAGCTTCGTGAGAATTACACCGGTAAGCCCCAGCCGCTTATGAAATTCCCCCGCCGACCGCACTGCGTCCTGCCCAATCATCGAATCCGCGATGAACAGCATCTCGCTCGGCTGCAATTCCTTCTTCAACATGCTCAGCTCATTCATCAAATCGTCGTCAATGTGCAGCCGCCCTGCCGTGTCTACCAAAACCACGTCGCTCGCCGAAAGTTTCGCTTCCTTGATCGCACCTTTCACGATTTCCAGCGGCTTGTCCGTCCCGGTCCCCGGCCACAGCGCCGTCCCCACCGCCTTCGCCACCTGCGCCAGCTGTTCCCGCGCCGCCGGACGATACACGTCCGTGGAAACAACCAACGGCCGGTGCCCATGCTGCGAAAGCCATTTCGCGAGTTTGCCCGTCGTCGTGGTCTTGCCAGAACCCTGCAACCCCACAATCATCCACACCGACGGCGGCCGCGACGCAAAAATCGGCTTGGCATGTTTGCCCAGCATGGCCGCCAGCTCATCGCGCACCACCTTGAAAACCTGCTGATCCGGCGAAAGCTGCAGCATCACTTCGCTGCCAATCGCCTTCGCGCGAATATTCGCAAGCAGCTCATCGGCCACTCCCACATTGACGTCGCCTTCCAGCAGCGCCTCGCGAATTTCCCCAAGCGCCGCATCAATGTGCTCTTCCGTGAGCTTGCCCTGCCCGCGCAGGTTCTTAAACGTTCGTTGCAGCTTTTCAGTTAGATTCTCAAACATGGTTCACGCGGATGCCTCGTCCGTCCTCGTTAAGGATAGCAGGGCCGAGCGCGCCGAGTGAATCTCTCTGCTTCGCTCAGCGCAAAGGCGCGATTCTCAGAGAAACTTCACCAGCGCCTCGGTCGTCCCCTTGGTGTTTTCCTCCAGTATCCAATGCCCGGTGTCCTTCAACACCACGACGGTCACATCGGTAGCGACCAGCTTCATCTGCTGTCCCAGCACTTCTCCCAAGGACTTCTCCCCGCCAATCGCAAGCACCGGCATCGTCAACTTGCTCTGAGAAAGCTTTGCGAAATCTTTCGCCGCTTGTTGGAACGAAACGAAGTAGGCCCAGCCTGCACGCATGCGCCCCGCGCGCGAATACGCTTCCGTATACGCTTTCCGGTCTGCTTCCGGTATCGAACGTGTCTTGTCCGCAGCGAAATTGTTCCAGAAGTGTTCGAAATACGTGCGCTCGCGCCCTTGCACCAGCGCTTCGGGCGTCGACCCGTTGAAACGGAAGTGCCAGATACCTGGGTTGTTGTAGACCGCTTCCCACCCATCCACCCCCGGGAGAAACGCATCCATCACCACCAGCTTCTCGACTTCCGTGGGGAACTGCGCGGCGTACGCATACGCCACCATCAACCCAATGTCGTGCCCTACAACTCTGGCTTTCTCCACGCCCAGTGACCGCGCCAGCGCATGAATTCGAATCGCCGCCGTCTTCATGTCCAGTCCATCCGCCGGAATCGACGAATCTCCAATCCCTGGCAAGTCCGGCGCAATCACCGTAAATTTTTCCCCGAGCAGCGGCAGGATCGGCGTCCACATGCGCGAGGTCTCCGCATATCCGTGCAAGAGGATCAGCGCCGCCCCGTGCCCGCCGCTCGTGTAATGCAGCTTGACGCCGTCAATGTCCACAGTGTGCGAAACGAAGTTCTTGTCTTGCGTCTCCGCGGCTGAAGAGGAAACGGAGGAAAAAAACAGCCCAAGCAATGTCAGGGTTGGAACCAGTCTACGAACGTAATTCATGGAGAGCTCCTTGGATGGAGGGCATAGTATACCCGGAGAGCGGGGACGGGTTTAGACGTCGATCACCCTGCCTTGTGTTTTGCGCTGTGCCCGACGGCAACCATGAAGATCGCGCTCTTGCCTTCGGCGTGCGGAGCGAAGAAGCGCGTCACATCGTCGTCGAAGAAGGTAAGCCCGGTGGCGCCGAGGCCTTGGGCGTACGCCGCCAGATACAGCTTGCCGCCGAGAATGCCGGCTTCCAGTTGCACCGCGCGATAGCCGCGATTGCCGAAGCGCTCTAAGATGAGCCGCAAATCCGCCAGAAAAAACACGTCCACGGCGGCATCGGCGGGCAACTCCTGCCCCAGTCCAAGGTAGCCGGCTTCCGCGCGAAAGTTTCCCTCCTTCAGGCATTCGAGAACGCCCAGCTCGCGCTGAAAAACGTAAGCCCCTTGCGCGAGCCCATCCACGGCATGGACGATCAAGTACAGCTGATTGAGCTGGGCTCCGGGCGGATCTGCAAAATCCGCCGGCACGCCGCGGGTCGCGCGATCCAGGACTGTTGAAAGCTCCGGGAAGGTGATGGGGCTGCGTGCAAACTTGCGTGTGGAACCGCGCCGTTGAATTACCTGCTCGATGGGGTCGCGCGGCATCTCAGTATCGGACGAGGGCCGCAGCGCGACCACTGGTCCGGCGGGCGATGGCAACACCGTAGTCGGCGTCCGCCCGCGCCAAGCTTCCACTTCTTCGGCCGAATCAAGCGAAGAAGCCGCATGCATTTCTCTCATGAGCGGATAGTCCACCTCGTGCAGGGATAGCGCCACAGTTTCGAAACCAAGCGGCGCAATTTCCGCCGGAGCCGCTGGCAGGGCAGCGACGGAGTGGCCCAGAGCGACTAGAGAGAAAGCCACTTCTCGCTGGGAATCGACGTCCAGCAAGCGGTTGACGCTTGCGTCCACGAATCCGCAAACGACTCGCGCCGGCAGCCCCAAAGCGGTAGCGACCGCCAGCAGGTTGGCGAGCAGAGTCCCGTTGTCCCAGCCGAAATGGCGATACGTGCGAGCTTGATATTTCCAGGCGTTGCGCCAGTAAGTGCAAGTGCAAACGATGCTCAACGGAGCTTGCGCGATGGCTTCTTCACCGCCGGTGGCTTCCACAAGGACGCCGCGATAATCTCCGGCGCGCAGCCGCCGCAGTCCGAACTCCGCCGGAGCAAAGTGATACACGCCGGCCTGCAGACCACCCGCCAGGTCGCCGCAAACCACATAAAGCTCGACCTCGTAGAGCGCGCCCGTGCAAGCCGCAGCCCGAAAGTAGAGTTCACCCCCAGAATATTTTCTTTTGCGCGTGATACCCGCCGAGAGATACAGCAGTTGCGCCACCGCCTCCAGGTCAGGAGCCGCGTTGGTCTGCGCGGGAACACTCGAGGCGATCGCCGAGAGCGCCGCGACGCCGCTCTGCGGCACTTCCCCCGGCAAGCGTATCGGTTCGAGCGCCGGATAAATCTTGAAGGGCAAAGGCTGATTGGCCCAATCCATGAAATGCGCATTGCTCCGAATGCTGGTGTAGGAATGTTTGGTGGCTTCGTGATAGGTCCGTGCGGCATCAAGCGTGCGGTTATCAGTCATGGCGGCGACGAGCGGCTATCGCATTCGAGGGGAAGCATATCAGGTTGAGGCTCATCAAAGGTCGAACGAGCCGCGTCCAGGATTTCAGCTTAGGGAAACGAGCATTCGCCCATCGAGCGGACAAAACGAGGAGAAGAATCGCAGTACGCGAATCAGCCGTTAGCCGATTGTGGACCACCGCGCAGCCATGCCGGCTGGCAAAGCAAATTTACTGCCCCGCGGCGCTATGCCCGGACTCCGCCGTCATCATTCTTTGCAGCTTTCCCGAATAAAGTTCCGAATCTGCTCCGCACAGCAAGCTCTCAATCGTCTGGCCATTTTCGGGATAGACGGCGACTCCCACGCTGACGGAAATCTTCGGCCCTTTGCCGTCATTGGCCAGGCTTTCGCAGATCCGCCGGGCCACCTGGTGGGCCGCCTTGGCGTCCGTCTCCGGCAAAATCAGCGCAAACTCGTCCCCACCGAAACGCGCCGAAGTGTCAATGTCCCGGCAGCACGCAGACAAAACATCGGCCAGCCGGCAAAGCGCCTGGCTTCCGATCATGTGCCCGTACCGGTCGTTGATTGCTTTCAACCCATCCATATCAAAGAACAACAGCGCAAACTCCCGGCCCGTGCGCTTGCTGCGCTTGATCTCCGAGTCCAACACATCCACCAGGCGGCGATAGTTGGCCAGTCCGGTCAGTGGATCACTGGCGGCCTGCCGCCGCAGGTGATCCTCCAGCTCGCGCTGCCGCGTGACGTCTTCCGCGATTAGCTCATAGGCATCCAACTCGCCCTGCTCCCCGATCACTTCTCGCCCGCTTAGCCGCACCTTCAGCAGCGCTTGGTCCTTCCGCTTCCATTCGATTTCCAGGGGATCGACGGGTATATCCATGGGCAGTTGTCCCAGGAGTCTTGCCCGGCTGCCTGGATCCTTGATGATGTCCCGCGCCAGGTTTTGCGCCAGCAGCTCTTCTCTGGAGCCATACCCCAGCATTCTCATAATTGCTTCGTTCACTTCCAGAAAACTTCCGTCGAGACTGCAGCGGCAAATTCCGTAGCTCAAGTTTCCTGCTAGCGCGCGATACCGCGCCTCCGACCGCCGCAATTCCTTTTCCGCGCGATCGCGTTGATTCCGCAGCACTTTCTCTTCGAGTGCTTGATGCACCGCCACCGGCAGGTGCCCGATGCTTTCCACTTCAATACAATTCGCCGCGCCTTTCAGGATTAATTCGGCCGCGGTCTCCCGTTTCAAACCCTGCCCAAGATACACCAGCGGGATGTCCTTCCCCATCTGGTGCAGGATTTCCAGCGCCTGCGTTTCTTGCCAGTTGGGGCTAGGATACTCAGCCACGATCGCGTCGTAGGCTTCCGTTTGCAGCCGCTCGGCGAACTGCTCCGGTGTCAAGACGACCTCGGAGCTGACGGTGTACCGCATCCTCCGCAGTTCGTGCACACAGCGCTCCACATCGGATGCGTAACGATGAACAAACAGAATTCGCACCAGGTTTTGGCGCTGCTCCGGTGCCGTGGGGATGGACGCTCGTGTTACGAGCTCGAGGTTGAATTCGGAATTCGTTGACATGTGGACTGGGAGACATAATCCCGGGAGGCAGTTCCCTTCCGCGCCCAACCGCCTCCCGGGTTTAGTCGGAGTTAACTCGCGCAAAGAATAACGACGCCTCTAAAGTTTGACTGTTCGCTATTGAACATAGAGTACTAATTTGGTATTCGCTCCATTGTTGATCTGAGTGCTTCATTTCGGAACAATCGCCCCTTCCCTCTCTAAAATCTAGCTCGTGCGCGTCTCCTGTATTCTTCCTGCAATTTCTCTGCCGCAGCGAACTGCTTTCTGGCCCCTTTCGCTCCTGCGCATGCACGGAGGGGAGCCCTCTGCCTGTGCGTTTGGGAGTCACCGCCTGCACGAGAAAAAAATCGCGGAAGAGACGCGAGGCAACTACATCACGGCAGGGAATGAATCAGACGGGCTTAGAACGTAAGCCGCACACCAATCTGCGCAGCGAAGGGAATTCCAACCGTTGTGCCGGGACCGAAGAAATCGCCCAGCCCGCCCGCCGGCACGGCCAGTTGGCTCAGCCTGGTAATCGGCTGCGCGGTGGTGCACGCCGCGTTGGTGCAAATGTCCGTCACGTTGCCGGATTGCGCTTGCGCCGCCGGAACCGGCAACGCCGCCACGTTCGTCACATAGTTCGCGCCGGGATTGTTGCGGTTAAGCAAGTTGAAAAATTCGATGAACGGCGAAACCGACCACCGCTCGCGTATCTTGAACGGCCGGCTCACGCGCAAATCCGCCTGGATGTATGGCGTCCCGCGGAATTCATCGAGCGAAGTCGGCTTTCCGTTCACCGATATCCTTGCGCTGTTGTCAGCCGTGGTGATCACGAAGGGGCGCGCGCTCTCCGCTTGCGTCAGCGTGGTCAGTTCGAATCCGCCCGGCGCGCGAAATGTCCCCGCAAGCACAAACCGGTTCCTCACGTCCTCGCCGGATGGACCGTAGTCCCCTTGACCAAACGGATCGCCCGTATTGCACACCCCGTTCACGTAATCGAAAAGCTCGCCCAGCACACAGCCCCACGTTTTTGCCGACGCCAGCGTGTAGTTCGCCACCAGACTCAGCCGCTTGGACACGTTTCCTTGCAGATGCACCGCAAGCGCCTTGTAGCTGGAACGATTGTCGCTTCGAAACACAGAAACATTCGGATAGTCATAGCGCCGGTATCCGTGCATCCCGGTTTCCAGCGTGTAGTCCGCGCTCAGAATCCAGTCGGCGTTGAACGCATGTTGGATCCCCGCTGTGGCGTGCAGCGCATACGGCGTGTGGTAGTTGGGATCAATCAACGACGGAGGCCCCAAAGCATTCATGATGTTGAAATTGTTCACGGCGTTGAACGCTTGCACCCAGCCGTTCTGCGCCAGGTCGTTGGAATACAGCCCCGCGCCGCCGCGAAGCACGGTTTTCCCGGAAGAGCCCAGATCGTACGCGACTCCCAGCCGCGGCGCGAACGCTTTGCGATAGTCGTGAGGAATCCCGGCAATAATCCCATTCCCCGTGAGCGCAGGGTTCAAGCTCTGGTCGCGGCCCGAAGCGATGAATAGCCCAAACGTGGTGTCGTACCGTAGGCCGTAATTGATCGTGAGGTCGCGTGTCACGCGCCAGGAATCCTCCGCGTAAAATCCCAGCCGCTGCACATTCTGTGAAAAGCTTCCATCCCCCGCTGGAGTAGCCATGCACGTCGTGCCCGGTGTGATATTCGGAGACGGCGTCGCCGAGCACACCGTCAGATCGGTGGCAAATTGCTGTGGGTCGGGGGCGTAGTCCGTGGGATTGCGTACCAAGCTGACAAGGTTTTCCGCGTTGGCCGTAAGCGCGCCGCTTAGCACGGGTTCGTGAATCAAATTCACGCCGAATCTCGGAGCATGCTTGCCTTTGGCATGGCTCACGTCGTAGCGGATCTGGTATTTCTCCTGATTGCGCAGCACCGGAAACGCCGTAACCGCGGTAATGAATTGGTTGTCCCCAAACGTTTCCAGCCCGGAAATAGTGTTCGAAGTCGAGCTGAAAGGAAATGCCAGCGCGAAACCCAGGTCCGAATTGCGCGCTTGCGTCAAATGCAGCGTGCTCCCGCCAAGCACCAGCGTCCCCACCCACGTGGGGCTAAACGTAAATTGGTTGTTGATCGCAAAATTGCTGTAGTTCGTGTGCGTCGTCGCGCCCGTGGACGGCAGTGTTCCCTGTTGCACCAGCGCGTTGTGCGTCAGGTAGCTGTCCGCGGAGAAACGCAGGAACCATTGCGAGCGCGTACTTTGCGCCCAGTCAAAACGGATCAATCCCAGGTAGTCGCGGAATGGAATCGGAACATTCGTGGGAACGGCAATGTTTGTGACCCCTGTCCCGTTTACGTTCACCAATCCTTGCGCGGCAAGTTGCCCCAAGGCATTGAACTGCGTCTGACTGGCTGGACTGTACGCGATGCTGGCATCCTCATGCACGTATTCCAACGACGAAAAAAACCAAACCTTGTCCTTCACGATGGGTCCGCCAAGCGTGCCCACATAATTCTGCCGCGAAAACGGCTGCTTCGGATTGGGCGCCGGATTCTCAATCGGAAAGCGCGCGTTCAGCGCGGCAGCGCGCTCGTAAAAGGCTTCATCGCCATGCCATACGTTCGAACCGTGCTTTGTTGTAATGACCACCGATCCCGCCGTCGTGCGTCCCGTGTCCGCATCCGCCATCGCCGTTCGAAACGCAAATTCCTGAATGGACTCCGGCGAAAAATTCTGCAGGAATCCCCCAATCCAGTCGTCCGAATTGTCCGCGCCATCCACTGAAAGATCGTTGTTCAAACCCGAGCTTCCACCCGTGGAAACCGCCGTGATCCGCGCCTTCGTCGGATCCGACGGCTCGACCGGTTCCGTTCCAGGAGCGAGATAAGCAATGTTTGCAAAGCTGCGAGCCGCCAGCGGAAAAACGTCCAGGTCCTGCGTGGAAATCACCGCTTGATGCACCGCGCTGCTGGTGTCAATCGCTTGGGTCGTTATGGAGTCTGGCCCGTTTTCATCCAACGTTACGGACTGCACGATGGACTCCAGCTTCAATCGCACGGTTATTTCTCGAACCGAGCCGACAACCACCTTTACGTCCGAACGCGCCTCCGCAAATCCCTTGGCATTCACGACCAGGTGATACGTTCCCGGCAGCAGATCCTCGATTCGAAATCCTCCGCGATCATCGGACAGGACTTCGCGCTGGAAGGAAGAATCCGCGGACTGCGCCACGATTTTTGCCGAAGGTACGGCGGCGCCGCTGGCGTCCTGGATAACGCCGCGCAGCGAGCCGCGAAATTGCTGCGCGGGGGCTGCCCAAGCCCCCGCACAGTACAGGAGAGAAGACAGACAGATTATTCTGCGTACCTGACGAACGAACCGGCTCATAAAGAGGCGGCCAACACCCGGTTGAAAGCTAAGACGCGCCGCGGGCGTCCTGGGTTACAGCGGGCTGGCTCAATAGATAGTGTACTTTGGAAAAGGCATCGCGGCGCGCCAGGAATGGTGGGCGCTTTGGGTGGCGAAAGCGGCTAATAAAAAGCGAAAAGAGAAAAGTGGCGGGGCGGACCTTGCGGTCCGCCCTCCAAGTTGAAGCTTTAGCTCTTGGGCGCCCAGGCGGCGGCGACCAGATTGTGGTCAAACGCCGGCGGCACCTGCTTGAAGCAGGCGTAGCGATACAGCGCCGCGTTGAAGACGCCCTGCACCGCCGACATAAACACGGAGAGCAACAGGAAGTAGAGGACCATCAGGACCGTGCCGAAGAGAAAGCCCTTGATCCCGCCCAGGAACATCAGCGCGAACCACAAGCCGATCCCCGGCAGCATCAGCACCAGCGAAACCAGGCTGAGGCTGAATCCGCCGACCACCTTCTCTCCCCACGTGTCGCGGAAGAGCTTGGCCGACCGCTTCACCGCCTCAATCGGCGTGAGGTCTTCGAAGGCCAGCACCGGCACGACGAAGTAGCACGCCAGCGTCCAGGCAATGCCGATGATGCGCATGATAATGCGGCCGATGATGCCCATGCGCTCTTCGATGGTGCGCAGGACCATGCCCACGGTGGCCGCCACCAGCGCCCATTGCAGAATGGTGCCCTTGCGCGCCCACGCCAGCTCGATGCCGTCGCGGAACGTCCAGCTTCCGCCCATCAACCGGCTATTGGCCACGCCCACCAGCGCCACGTTGAAAAACACCATGATGAAGTAGTTCGCCACG
>Ga0210410_10000659_pt1 | contig 36082 bp, 26 predicted proteins | sample IncBWC4MmetaG_FD_161058 | JGI IMG/M metagenome (GOLD analysis project Ga0210410, IMG submission 161058) | Forest soil microbial communities from Barre Woods Harvard Forest LTER site, Petersham, Massachusetts, United States - Inc-BW-C-4-M | ecosystem: Environmental > Terrestrial > Soil >...
TGTCGATCGCGCGCCGTTACCAGGGACAGGGCCTCTCGATGGGGGATCTCGTCCAGGAGGGAACGCTCGGCCTGATCCGCGCCGTCGAGAAGTTCGACTGGCGCAAGGGCTTCCGCTTCTCGACGTACGCGACCCTCTGGATCCGGCAGTCGATCCAGCGCGGACTCGAGAACAGCGGTCGCACGATCCGCCTTCCCGTCCACGTCGGGCAGCGCGCCCGCAAGGTCGCGCGCGCGCGGCGCGAGCTGACGGCGAAGCTGGGCCGCGAGCCGACCGACGAGGAGATCTCCGACGAGACGGGCCTCGAGCTCGAGCTGGTGCTCGAGGCGGCGAGAGCCGACCGCGAGCCGACGAGCCTCGACCTGCCGGTCGGCGACGACGGCGAGACGTCGCTCGGCGCGCTGATCGCCACCGAGGACGCGGAGCCGCTCGAGGAGGTCGCCGACACGCTGCGCCACGAGGCCGTCCAGCGCGCGATCGACATGCTCCCCGACAAGGAGCGGACGGTCATCCACCTGCGCTTCGGCACCGGCGGCGAGCCGCCGCAGACGCTCAGCGAGGTCGGCCGGCGTCTCGGCCTCAGCTCCACGCGTGCGCGCGAGCTCGAGGAGCAGGCGCTCAAGCGTCTCTCGCGCGAGAGCTCGCTGGCCGCGCTGCGCGAGGCCGCCTGAGCCAAGCCCCCCACGGGTCCCTCCCGCGACCGCGCACCCCCTGCGCGGTCGCGGCCGTTCTGGGTGCCCGCGCCGACCCGCGTCAGTCGCCTGCCAGCCGCCGCTCGGCGGCCGCCAGCAGCGCGTTGACCGCCCATACGATCACGGCCGCGCCGACGCCGCTCCAGAAGCCGTCGACGTGGAAGTCGCCGACGACCCAGCTCGTGAGGAAGACCATCAGCACGTTCACGAGGAAGTACGCGATCCCGAGCGTGAGGATGATCAGCGGGATCGCCAGCACCGCGACGATCGGCTTGACGACCATGTTCACGAGGCTGAAGACGAGCCCCGCGAGCACGAACGTGACCCACGCGTGGTCGCCGCTCACGTGCACGCCGGACAGCAGCTTCGCCGCGACCCACAGCGCCGCGACGTTGAACGCCCATGTGACGAGGAAGCGCTGCGTGCGCACGCGCCCATGCTGGCGCATCCGGCGGATGCGCGCCAGTCCGCCGGTCGCCGGGTCAGCGCGCGGCCGGCGTCGTCACGCGGCTTGCCCCCGGCAGCAGCGCGCGCACCGCGGCGGCGACGACCCCCGGGTGCACGTACGGCGCCATGTGGCCGCCGCTGACCATCACGAGGCGGGCGTGGGGCAGGGTGGCGGCCAGCTCGCGGCCGTACTGCGGCTCGACGAGCTTGTCGCCCGCGCCCTGGATCACGACGGCCGGCGTCTGGATCGCCGCCAGCTGCCGGTTCATGCCGGCGATCGCGCCGTCGGCGTGGAGCTGCTCGCCGGCGTACGCGTCGAGCTCGTCGTGCTGCATGTTGAGCGAGAGCAGTCGCTGCTCGTGGCTCGCGTAGACGTCGCCGGGGTCGAACGCGCGCGCGTCGCCCTGCTTCGCGGACACCGTGCGCAGGAGCTGCGAGAAGGTCACGTCGGCGATCGGCTGGACGACCGGCCACGAGAGGAACTGCACGAGGTGGGACCGCGCGCGCTCGAACGCCGTCGAGTGCTGGCCGAGCGCCGCAGCGTCGATGAGCACGAGCCCCCGCACCGCCTGCGGGCGCCGCTCCGCGTAGGCGAGCGCGAGCGTTCCGCCGTACGAGTGCCCGACGAGCACCGGCCGCTTCAGGTGGAACGCGGCCAGCAGCCGGTCGATCGTCGTGAGCTGTTCCGCGAACGGGTGGTAGCCGCCGCTCGAGAAGCCGAAGCCCGGCCGGTCGAACGCGATCGTGTGGCGGCCGGGCAGTCGCGCGGTCACGGCGTCGAAGTCCTGCGCGGTGCCGGGCAGGCCGTGGATCAGCACGACCGCGGGGTCCTTGCCGGGCTGCTCCAGCACGCGCACCGTCGTGTCGCCGAGCCGCACGAGTCGCCCCGTCCGCTGCGGCTCGTCCGGCAGCCGTCCCCAGGTCCAGTTCAGCAGCACCACGAACGCCGCGAGCGCGAGCACGATCCCGAGCGCGATCTGGCGTTTCGTCAGCCGCATGACTGATCGGACGCTAGGGGATCGCCGAAGCGGACACGCTGGTCGCTCTGCCAGCGCTCCGCTCGCCACGCTCGCGGTTGCGCGTTGCGTGCGTCGTGGGCATCGAGGGGGAGTGCGGCGGAGTCTGGGCCTGGCCGCGTTTGCGCATCGTGGTGTGCGCCACTCGCCCGCGCCCGGTCGCGGTTTGCGCTCCGCCCAGGCGGGGCTGGATCCCCGGTTTCGGATGCACCGGATTTACGAATGTCCGTCTGTACATCCATAGGGTGCACAAAGGGACAGTGCTCCTTCGGGCCGGCCCGTGGCGGCCCTGATTGCGCAGGCGGGCGCGCGGAACGTGTCGGAGGAGTGCGCGGACGGTGGCGGCACAGCTCCCTCCTCCTCGATGCCCACGGCGGGCGCCATGGAGCGCCCACGACGCCCGAGCGGAGCGCCGCGAACCCTACGCCGTCCCCAACCCCGCCCGTCGCGCCGCGGAGCGCTCGGCGGCCGTCGGCGGGCGGGCGGGCACGTCCGGGACCGGCGCCGGCCGCGGTGCTGCGGCGGCGGCCAGCGCCGTGCCGATCCCCAGCAGCGCCCACGTCAGCGGGTCCTCCAGGAACGCCGCGTAGACGAGCGTGTGGAACACGAGTGCGAGGAACGCAGCCGCGACCGCGGAGCGCGCGATCGAAGTGCCCGCGCGGCGCCCCAGCAGGCGCGCGAGCGCCGCCGCCAGCAGCGCCAGGTAGGCGAGCAGCCCGATGACGCCCTGCTCGGCGGCGACGGTGATCGGGATCGTGTGCGAGGCGGTCGCCGCGTCGGGCGACACGTTGCCACCCTCGTAGCGGCGGTACTCGCGTACGAACGCGCCGCTCCCGTAGCCGGCGATCGGGCGCTGCCTGAACAGTGCGCCGCCGCCGCTGACGAGCTGCGTGCGGCCGCTCGAGGAGCTGTCGAGGTTGTGCAGGTTCACCCCGAACGTGCTCGGCGTCACCAGCACCGCGGCGACCGCGAGCGCCGCGACCGCCGCCGCCGGCAGCAGCACGCGCTTCGCGCCCCAGCGCAGCACCGCGAGCGTCGTGAGCCCTACGAGCAGCGCGCCCAGCGACGACTGCGAGAGCGTCAGCACGAGCCCTGCCCACAACGCCGCGAGCACGGCGGCACCGGCCCACACGAGCTTCGCGCGCGCGCTCTGGAGCATCGTCGCGGCAACCGCCAGCATCGCGACGACGAGGAAGCGGCCGTAGATGTTCGGGTCGAAGAAGACCGAGTTCGTCCGGAAGTACGTGTGCAGGTCGTTGGAGGCGAGCAGCTTCGGGTTGAGGAAGATGTGCTTCGTCGCGTACTCGACGTAGCCGATCGCCGAGAAGACGAGCGCGAGCCCGACGAGCAGCCCGAGGCACAGCCGCAGCAGCCGCGGCGTCCACGCGACCCGCGCCAGCAGCACGAACAGCAATGCGAACGGCACGATGAAGAACGCGATCTGCTGGAGCGCCTTGTCGAAGTCGGCCGAGTACGTCGCCTGGATCCCGTACAGCGCGACCGACAGCGCGAGCAGCCGCTCGAGCCAGCCCGGAGCCCAGCGCGCGGGCGCGTCCGCCTGCGGCGCGTCGCCCTCCCGCAACCCCGCCACGATCGCCGCCAGCGCGCCCGCCGCGATCACGAGGTAGAGCGGCACGAGCAGGTTCGACGTCGTCCCGCCGACCTGGATCGGGACACGGAACGGCAGCGCGAGGATCGTCAGCAGCGGCAGCACGAGCGGCCGGCGCGCCATCAGCAGCGCAAGCGCGGCGACCGCGCCGATCCCCGCGATGGCAGCCGCCGCAGCCGGCAGCGGATGGTCGCGCATGACCGCGAGCTGAGGCGAGCTCCATATGTCCGCCAGCAGCAGCACCGGCGCGAGCAGCAGCGCGCCCATCATCGCGAGCGCCCGCTGACGCTGGTCGCGCGCGAGCAGCGCGCCCGCTGCCAGCAGCACCGCGACGACGGCGCCCGCCTTCGGGAGCGGGCCGGCGAGGGCGAAGAGCGGCGTCATCGCCCGATCGGCTGCGGGCAGGGGAGGACCGCGGACATCGGCGCGCCGAGTGTAGATGGTGGGGCCGCTCGCGCGGACCGCGCGGGACGAGCGCCGCCACACGATCCTCTAGCCTGTCGCGCATGCGGGCACGCCGTATCCCCCTGACCGTTGCGCTGCTCCCCATCCTGCTCGCGATCGGCTGTGGCAGCGGCGGCACGACGGTCGGCGGCGGCAACGAACCGGCCGCGACCGGGGCGACTCCCGCGGGCGCCCGGCCGGCCGCGTTCGACCCGCGCGACGCGCCGCTCGGCTGCCTGCACGCGAAGGGGATCGAGTCGCAGAAGGACGCGAAGCAGACGGACAGACTCGTGATCCTGCCGACCACGAGCGGGGCCTACGTCGAGTTCGCCGCCACGCCGGCCGAGGCCCAGGGCCGCCAGATCCGAAACCAGGCGCCCGGCGCCGAGGTGATCGGTCCCCATCTGCTCACCGTCGGCCACCTGTCCGACGACGAGCTCAGAGCGATCGAGACCTGCCTCCAGGCGCAGGGCTCGAGATACTGAGCGGGGCCGACGTGCTGCATCGCACTACCGGCAAGCGCCTGCTGCTGCTCGTGGTCTGGGTCGTCCCGATCGCGGGCGTCGTGTGGTGGGCGACCAAGCAGCAGGCACCGACCTTCCCCACCACGTTCGGCGGGATCATGGCGCTGGTCGGGGCGCTCGCGCTGTACGCGGTCGCGACGCTGATGCGCGGCGAGCGGTGGGCACGGATCCTCTGGCGCTCGAACGTCGAGGCCACGCGCGAGGACGCCTACGCGCTCGTGCCGGTCGGCTACATGGGCAACAACGTGCTGCCGGCGCGGGGCGGCGAGCTGCTGCGCACGTTCCTGCTCGGCGGCAGAGTGACGGCGACGAAGCGCACGATCCTCGGCACGATCGTGGCCGAGCGCGTGCTCGACGCGGTCGCGCTCGGCGTGATCCTGATCGTGCTCGCCTACGACCTGCTGCGCAGACTGCCGAAGCCGAACGAGACGCTGCTGCTGGTCGGCGGCGGGCTCGTCGTCGCGGCCGCGCTGATCGCGGCGATCGCCTTCCTGCGCTACCGGGAGCGGCTCGTCTTCCTGCTGCGCGCGCTTGCGCCGCTGGCCCAGCCGAGCAAGCAGCTGCTGAGCCGCGTCGGGCTCGTGCTGCTCGGCGTCTCGCTGCTGATCTGGTGCGTCGAGGCGAGCGTCTACATGGCCGTCGGCCACGCGGTCGACATCACGCTCAACCTGCAGGACGCGCTCGCCGTCGTCGCCTTCACCAACGCGGCTTCGCTGATCCCCGCTGCACCCGGCTACATCGGCACGTACGATGCCGCGGTCATCTTCGCGGTCGGCGCCGTCACCACGGCGTCGAAGTCCACGATCCTGTCGTACCTGCTGCTCTTGCGCTTCGTCCTCTTCATCCCCATCACGGTCGCCGGCCTCGGCCTGCTCGTCTTCCGCTACGGCGGGCTCTCGCGCATCCGCGCCGCACGCGAGGCCGCGCGCACCGAGACCGTGACGGCGGCCGCCTGAGCATGGCGACCTCGACCGCCGAGCTCGGCGCCCCATCCTGGCTCGCGACGCTGCGCGAGCGACTGACGCCCGCGGGCGCGCGCGAGGCGGCGACGAACGGCCGCGTGTACGCGCTGCTGGCCGCGGCCGCGCTGGCGCTCGGCGCGTTCTCCCTGCTCTACCCCTCGACGCCGACCTACGACCCGTGGGCGTGGATCGTCTGGGGTCGCGAGATCGTCCACATCGACCTGCAGACGACCGGCGGCCCTTCGTGGAAGCCGCTGCCCGTCTTCTTCACGATCGTCTTCTCGCTGTTCGGCGGCGCGGCGCCCGACCTGTGGCTCGTCGTCGCGCGCGGCGGCGCGATCCTCGCCCTGATGCTCGTGTTCCGGCTCGGCGCGCGGCTGACGGGTGGCGGCTGGGGCGTGGCCTCGGTCGCCGCCGGGCTCGTCGCCGTCGTCGCGCTCGTGATCAGCTCGCAGTTCGTGCGCACGATGACGCTCGGCAACTCCGAGGGGCTGCTCGTCGCGTTCGCGCTGTGGGGGATCGAGCGCCACCTCGACGGCAGGTACCGCCAGGCGTTCGTGCTCGGCTTCCTCGCCGCGCTGCTGCGTCCGGAGGTGTGGCCCTTCCTCGGGCTCTACGGCCTGTGGCTGCTGCTGGTGGACGTCGGCGCGCTGTGGCTCGTCGTGAGCGGGTTCGTCCTGATCCCGGTGCTGTGGTTCCTGCCCGAGCTGTGGGGCTCGGGCAACCTCATGCGCGCCGCCGACCGCGCGCACCAGCCGAACGACAACAGCCCGGCGTTCGCGAAGCACCCGTTCGTGAGAGTGATCGAAGACACGTGGCCGCTCGTGATCACGCCCGTGAAGGCGGCCGCCGTGCTCGCGCTCGTGCTCGCCGCGTGGGACTGGATCCGCCACCGGCGCCAGGGGGCGGTGCTCGTGATCGGCCTGGTCGCGTTCGCGTGGATCGGGCTGATCGCCGCGATGACGCAGGCCGGCTTCTCCGGCAACCCGCGCTACATCATCCTCGGCACGTCGATGCTGATGGTGATCGGCGGCGTCGGCTTCGGGCGCGTCGTGCAGTGCGCCGGCGCGCTCGTCTCGCGGTTGGCCGGACGCGCCCGACCGCGACTCGTGCTCGCGGCGAGCGTCCTCGCGTTCGCGGCTCTGTCGCTCGTGACGGCCCACTGGGCCGTACCGCGCTTCGAGAGCTTCGGCAACCTCGACAAGGCGCTGCGCTACCAGGCGGGGCTTCGCTTCGACCTGCGTGACGCGCTCGCGCAGGGCGGGGGCGCGAAGGCGTCCCGAGCGTGCGGCAGGGCGACGGCCGGCAAGTTCTCGGTTCCGCTCGTCGCGTGGTACCTCGACGAGCACACGCTCGACGTCGCTCTCGTGCCGGCGCCGCACGGCGTGATCGTCGCCGCGCGCACGACGAACAACGAGGGCCTCGAGCCGCAGCCGCCACAGCCCTATCCGCCCGGCTACGCGCCGATCGCGACGGTTCGCACGACGACCGTCTTCTCGACCTGTACCCCGACCCGCCCGCCCGCGGGCGCAGCGCCGGGCGCCTAGCGCCGCTAGCCTTCGAACGCGCATGGCCACGGTCGCCGTCCCCCGCTCCGAGCGCCTCTCGCAGCTCCGCGCATCCGATGCGCTGCTCGCCGGTGCAACGCTGGTCGTGCTCGTCGCGATCTCCGGATACGTGCGCACGCGAGCGATCGGCGGCTCCTTCTGGATGGACGAGGGCCTGTCGGTCGGCATCTCCTCGCACGCGCTGATGGACATCCCGTCGGTGCTGAGACAGGACGGCTCGCCGCCGCTCTACTACATGCTGCTGCACGTCTGGATGGACGTCTTCGGCCGCAGCGAGACGGCCGTGCACTGGCTCTCGCTGACGGCGGCGCTGCTCACGATCCCGGCCGCGATGTGGGCCGGCTGGTCGCTGTGGGGCAGGCGCGCCGGCTACGTCGGCGCGGTCGTGTGCTCGCTCGTCCCGTTCCTCACCGCGTACGGCGAGGAGGCGCGGATGTACGCGCTGATGGCGCTGTTCGCGCTGTTGACGACCGCCTTCTTCCTGCACGCCTTCGTCTATCGACGCCGCCGCTACCTGCCCGCGTTCGCGATCGGGCAGGCGCTGATGCTCTACACGCACAGCTGGGGGATCTTCTACGGCGTCGGCGCAGCCGCGGTGCTCGTCTACCTCTGGCACGTCAGCAGCGGCGACGAGCGCAGCCGCCTGCTGAAGGACGGCCTGCTCGCCTTCGGCGCCGCCGCGATCCTCTACCTGCCGTGGGTGCCGACGCTGCTCTATCAGGCGCAGCACACGGCCGCCCCGTGGGCGAACAAGCCGCGCTTCGGCGTACCGATCCAGATCGCGAGAGACGTGCTCGGCGGCTACGGCCCGGCCGTCTCGGTGCTGCTGGTCGGCGGCTTCGGCGTCGCCGTGCTGCTCGGTGCGCACAAGGCGCGCGGCGAGCGCGAGCGGCTGTCGGTGTGGGTCCTGCTCGCCATCCCGGTCGTCACGCTCGGGCTCGCGTGGGGGCTGTCGCAGATCTCGCCGGCGTGGGCCTCGCGCTACTTCGCCGCGATCGTCGGGCCGCTGCTGCTGCTGATCGCGCTCGGCTTCTCGCGTGCCGGCAAGCTCGGCCTTGTCGCGCTTGCCGTGCTGTGCGTCTTCTGGATCAAGCCGACGCAGTACGTCGACGGCTACAAGAGCGACGTGCGCGACATCGGCGCCGAGGTCGGCTCGCAGATGAGGGCGGGCGATCTCGTGCTCGTCGGCCAGCCCGAGCAGACGCCGCTCGTCTGGTACTACATGCCCGGCGGTGTCAGATACGCGGACACGATCGGGCTGACGGCGGACCCACGCCACATGGACTGGGTCGACGCGCTCGACCGCCTCGAAGCCGCCCAGCCCGACAGAGTGCTGCCAGGCCTGCTTGCTAAGCTGCGGCCCGGCCAGCAGGTCCTGTTCGTGCGCCCGCTCACCGAGGGGGTCGAGAACTGGAGAGCTCCCTGGACGCAGCTCGTGCGGCGCCGATCGGCCCAGTGGGGTGCGATCCTTGCAGGCGACACGACGCTCCGGCAGCTCCAGGACGCGCCGCGGTTCTATCGCGGCGCTTCGACGGTCGGCAACAGCGCCGTGCTGTACGAGAAGACGGCATCTCCCCAAGTCCCCTGATCCGAAGGCCGCCCTCCAATCCCATGACCGAGAACGCGACTCCCACCTCGCCAGACACGGACACCCGCCCCTTCGTCGTGCTCGGCGGCGGCCCCGCCGGCCTCACGGCCGGCTACCTGCTCACCAAGCGCGGCGAGCGGGTGATCGTGCTCGAGTCGACCGACATGGTCGGCGGCATCGCACGCACCGAGCAGCGCGAGGGCTACCGCTTCGACCTCGGCGGCCATCGCTTCTTCACGAAGGTGAGAGAGGTCGACGACCTCTGGCACGAGATCATGAAGGGCGAGTTCCTGCTGCGGCCGCGGCTGTCGCGCATCTACTGGCACCGCAAGTTCCTCCAGTACCCGCTCGAGGGCATGGACGTGGTCAAGAAGCTCGGCCCGGTCAACCTGATGAAGGCCGGCACCTCGTACCTGTGGGCCGCGACGAAGATGCAACTGCGCCCCAACCAGCGCGAGGACACGCTCGAGCAGTGGGTCTCGAACCGCTTCGGCAAGTACCTCTTCAACCAGTTCTTCAAGACCTACACGGAGAAGGTGTGGGGCGTCTCCTGCTCCGAGCTGCGCGCCGACTGGGCGGCGCAGCGGATCAAGGGCCTGTCGTTCTTCTCCGCCGCGAAGGCGGCCTTCCTCGGCAACAGAGGCAACAAGATCAGATCGCTGATCGAGGAGTTCCACTACCCGAGATTCGGCCCCGGGCAGATGTGGGAGAGAATGCAGGCCGACATCGAGGCCAAGGGCGGCGAGGTGCGCATGAACGCGCCCGTCACGAAGATCGAGTTCGACGGGACGAGCGTAGTGCGCGTCGTCGCCGGCGGCGAGACGATCGAGTGCCGCGCCGTGATCTCGTCGCTGCCGCTGACGGTCACGACGAAGATCGCCGACCCGGAGCTGCCGGTCGAGGTGCGCGACGCCGGCCGTGAGATGCGCTACCGCGACTTCCTCACCGTGTCCCTCGTGATCGACGGTCCCGACCTGTTCCCCGACACGTGGATCTACATCCACGAGCCGGACGTCGAGGTCGGCCGCATCCAGAACTTCCGCTCGTGGAGCCCGTGGATGGTGCCGAACGACCACGAGACGTCGATCGGCATGGAGTACTTCTGCTTCGCCGGCGACAGACTGTGGAACATGGCCGACGAGGATCTCGTCGCGTTCGCGACGAGCGAGCTGGCTCAGACCGGGCTGTGCGAGGCGTCGAAGGTCAGAAAGGGCTTCGTCGTGCGCGTCCACAAGGCCTACCCGGTCTACGACGAGCACTATGCCGACCGCATCCAGACGATCCGCACCTGGCTCGACGACGTGCCGAACTTCATCCAGGTGGGTCGCAACGGCCTGCACCGGTACAACAACTCCGACCACTCGATGCTGACGGCGATGCGGGCGGTCGAGAACCTCTGCGACGGCGCGAGGCACGACATCTGGGCGGTCAACGCCGAGAGCGTGTACCACGAGGAGGACCGCGGCGGCGAAGGCGAGCAGAACCCCTACCCGTACAAGGACGCGCCGCCGGAGAGCGAACGGGAGACCGCCGCCGCGTCGTAACCGTCACGCGACCCTGGCGCCGGCGCTATCGTCGGCGCATGGCTCGCATCGTCGTGATCGTGCTGCTCGCGGTGCTCGCCGCGATGCCCGCGGCGGCGCCGGCGGCGAGCAGCCAGTCGCTGCTCCAGGACACGGCCACCCAGCAGGCGCCCGCTCCGGTGCAGCAGGCGCCCACCACGCAGACCCAAGCCAACGGCGGCTCGCTCGGCGCTCGGGATCTGCTGCTCGTCGCTCTCGGCATCGGGGCGTTGATCGGCGGGATCTGGTTCGTGATCGCGCGCGATGCGCGCCGTGCGACCGCCGGGCGCGTGCGCTCGTCGGACGGCGAGCTCGGCGGCGGCCGCGGCGGCAGCGCCACGCGCTCCGCACGCAGAAGCCGCAAGCTCAGCGCAGCCGAGAAGCAGCGCCGCAGACGCGGCCGAGCGCACTGACGCGACCGCCCCCGCGGCCTGCCCGCGGAAGCGCGTGACAGACTCCCTGCTTCACGCATGACACCAGCCCGTCTCGGCCTGCACGCAGGCGGGGACGATGTGAACCAGGAGATTCCCATGTCCACCAACAGCTTCGATGCGAAGGCGACGCTGTCGGTCGGTGATCGCAGCTACGAGATCTACCGACTCGACGCGCTTCAGGCCCAGCACGACGTCGCGCGGCTGCCGTTCTCGCTGAAGATCCTGCTCGAGAACCTGCTGCGCAACGAGGACGGCGAGATGATCCGCGCTCAAGACGTCCTCGCGCTCGCGCGCTGGGATGCGAAGGCCCAGCCGAGCAAGGAGATCGCGTTCACCCCCGCGCGCGTCGTGATGCAGGACTTCACCGGTGTGCCCGCCGTCGTCGACCTCGCCGCGATGCGCGACGCGATGGCGGCGATGGGAGGCGACGCCGGAAAGATCAACCCGCTCGTGCCGGCCGAGCTGGTGATCGACCACTCGGTCCAGGTCGACGAGTTCGGCACGCGCTACGCGTTCGACGCCAACGCGAAGCTGGAGTTCGAGCGCAACCAGGAGCGCTACGCGTTCCTGCGCTGGGGCCAGGGCGCCTTCGAGGGCTTCAAGGTCGTCCCGCCGGACACGGGGATCGTGCACCAGGTGAACCTGGAGTACCTCGCGCGGGTCGTGTTCGTCGACGATGCCGAGGGCACGGCCTACCCCGACACGCTCGTCGGCACCGACTCGCACACGACGATGGTCAACGGCCTCGGCGTGCTCGGCTGGGGGGTCGGCGGGATCGAGGCCGAGGCGGCGATGCTCGGCCAGCCGATGTCGATGCTGATCCCGCAGGTGATCGGCTTCAAGCTGACGGGCGAGCTGCGCGAGGGCGCGACCGCGACCGACCTCGTGCTGACGGTGACGGAGCAGCTGCGCGCCCACGGCGTCGTCGGCAAGTTCGTCGAGTTCTACGGCGCCGGCGTCTCGCGCCTGCCGCTCGCCGACCGCGCGACGATCGGCAACATGTCGCCGGAGTTCGGCTCGACCTGCGCGATCTTCCCGATCGACGCCGAGACGCTGCGCTACCTGGAGTTCACCGGGCGCCCGGCCGAGCAGATCGCGCTCGTCGAGGCGTACGCGAAGGCGCAGGGCCTGTGGCACGACGAGCACAGCGAGGAGCCGACGTACAGCGAGACGCTCGAGCTCGACCTCGGCGAGGTCGTCCCGTCGATCGCCGGGCCGAAGCGCCCGCAGGACCGCATCGCGCTCACGGACGCTCAGGACGCCTTCCGGAAGGCGCTCGCCGGCTTCGTGCCCGACATCGACGGAGACGACGAAGCGATCGCCGGCACGTTCCCGGCGAGTGACCCGACATCAGGCCAGGACCCCTCGAACGGCTCGCCCGCGGTCGCCCACCCGCATCCGCACGACGGCGGCGGCGTCGCCGCACCGGCGCGACGTGGCAGCGAGATCCCCGTCACGCTCGCCGACGGGACCGAGACGACGCTCGACCACGGCCGCGTCGTGATCGCCGCGATCACGAGCTGCACGAACACGTCGAACCCGTCGGTGATGCTCGGCGCCGGTCTGCTCGCGCGCAACGCTGTCGCGCGCGGCCTGAGAACGAAGCCGTGGGTCAAGACGTCGCTCGCGCCGGGCTCGAAGGTCGTGACCGAGTACTACGAGCGCGCCGGACTGACCGAGTCGCTCGACGCGCTCGGCTTCAACCTCGTCGGCTACGGCTGCACGACGTGCATCGGCAACTCCGGCCCGCTGCCGGAGGAGATCTCGAAGGTCGTCAACGATGCGGACCTCGCGGTCTGCTCGGTGCTGTCGGGCAACCGCAACTTCGAGGGGCGCATCAACCCCGACGTGAAGATGAACTACCTCGCCTCGCCGCCGCTGGTGGTGGCGTACGCGCTGGCGGGGTCGATGGACGTCGACCTGCAGAGCGACCCGCTCGGCGAGGACGCCGAGGGCAACCCGGTCTACCTGCGCGACATCTGGCCGAGCGCCGAGGAGGTCGCGCAGACGATCGAGCAGGCGGTCCAGTCGGACATGTTCCGCAAGAGCTACGACGGCGTGTACGCAGGGGACGAGCGCTGGCGTGGGCTCGAAGTACCCGGGGGAGATCGCTTCGCGTGGGACGACCGCTCGACGTACGTGCAGAACCCGCCCTACTTCCGGGACATGCCGGCCGAGCCGGCGCCCGTCACCGACATCGAGGGCGCGCGCGTGCTCGCGCTGCTCGGGGACAGCGTCACGACCGACCACATCTCGCCCGCGGGCGCAATCAAGCCGGACAGCCCGGCTGGGGGCTACCTGCAGGAGCACGGCGTCGAGCGCAAGGACTTCAACTCCTACGGCGCGCGTCGCGGCAACCACGAGGTGATGATGCGCGGCACGTTCGCGAACATCCGCCTGCGGAACCTGCTCGGCGGGCGGGATCCGCTTCCCGAGGGTGGCGTCACGCTCTACCTCGGCGGCTCCGGCGAGCCCGAGCAGATGGCGATCTACGACGCCGCGGTGAAGTACGCCGAGACGGGGACGCCTCTGGTGGTGCTCGGCGGCAAGGAGTACGGCTCGGGCTCCTCGCGCGACTGGGCCGCGAAGGGCACGAAGCTGCTCGGCGTGCGCGCGGTGATCGCCGAGAGCTTCGAGCGCATCCACCGCTCGAACCTCGTCGGCATGGGCGTCCTGCCGCTGCAGTTCGAGGACGGCGAGTCGGCCGCCTCGCTCGGCCTCAGCGGCCACGAGACGTTCTCGATCAGCGGGATCGCCGGCGGCGACGAGGTCCCGCGCGAGCTGACGGTGCACGCCGACGACAAGCAGTTCACCGTGACGGTGCGGATCGACACGCCGAAGGAGCAGCGCTACTACCGCCACGGCGGCATCCTGCCGTTCGTGCTGCGCGAGCTGCTGGCGCGCGGCTGACGGCAACGCACTGAAAGCGGGCGCGTTGCCGCGGCCCGGCTGCGCGCGAGGCGGCTTGAGCGGTCAGACTCCTCCCATATGGGAGGAGCCTGGCCATGTCGCCTCGGCGTCTCGCGCGCGGCCAGGACGCTCGTGCTGGCCGCCGCGCTCGCCGCGTTGATCGCCTCTGTGCCGGCTGTGGGCGCAAGCGCCGCGCCCTCCTCGAAACCCTGCCACAGACTGCCGATCAACCACTCGCGCTGCCTGCGGATCGCTGTCCCGCTGGACCGCAGCGGCGTGCTGCCGGGGACGATCTCGCTGTTCGTGCGGATCGAGCCGCCGCGCTCCGGCACCGCGGACGGGACAATCCTCGCGCTCGCCGGTGGGCCGGGGCAGGCCGCCGCCCCGCTGCTCGAGCGCTTCATGGCTGCGCTGCCGCGCTCGGTGCTGCGCTCGCACCGGCTCGTGACGTTCGACCAGCGCGGCACCGGCGGCTCCGGCCGGCTGACCTGCTCCTCGGGGCGCAGGTCGATCAGCGGGAGCGCGCCGCTGGAGGCGCTCGATCCGGAGCAACCGGTGCTGAGAGCGGTCGCGGCCTGCGCGGCGCGCCTCGGCCCGGCCCGCGCCCACTACGCGACGGCCGACTCGGTCGCCGACGTCGAGGCGGTGCGCGCCGCGCTCGGCATCGACCGGCTGACGCTGTGGGGGACCTCCTACGGGACGAAGGTCGCGCTCGACTACGCGGCTGCGTACCCGCAGCACGTCGACCGCCTGCTGCTCGACTCGGTCGCGCCACCGGCCGGCATCGACCCGTTCGATCGCATCACGATCGGCTCGATGCGGCGCGTCATGCGGACGATCTGCGCCGGCCGCTGCCGCGGCTTCACGCGCGATCCCGCCACCGACCTCGACGTGCTCGCGCAGCGGCTCGCGCGCGGACCGTTGCGGGGGCGCTGGGTGGACGGCGGCGGAGGCTCGGAGCCGATGCAGATCGCGCAGCCCAGACTCATCGGACTGCTGCTCGCGGGCGACTTCTCGCCGGCATGGCGGGCGCTGCTGCCGGCTGCGATCCACGCCGCTCGCTCCGGCGACCCGGCGCTGCTGCTGCGGCTCGCGATGGTCGCCGGCAGCCCGTCCGGCTCGACGGGAGGCATCAGCGACGCGCTGTTCCTCGCGACGCACTGCGAGGACGGCAGCGTGCCGTGGGCGCCGGGCACGCCGATCGCCGGGCGCGCGGCCGCGATCGCGGCGGCGCTCGCCGCGATCCCGCCCGCGCAGCTCGCGCCATTCGGCGCGGAAGGCGTGCGCGCACTCGGCGGCGCGGACCTCTGCCGCACGTGGCCGGAGTCGCCGATCGTCCAGCCGCGCCTGCCGCTGCCCGACGTGCCGACGCTGATCCTCTCGGGCGCGCTCGACCTGCGCACCCCGCGCGCCAACGCGCTCGCGCTCGCTGCGCAGATGCCGGGGGCGCGCGTGGTGAACGTCCCGCAGACCGGGCACTCGACGCTCGACTCCGACCGCCGGGACTGTGCGAGATCGGCCGTCGCGGCGTTCTTCGCGGGCGTGCAGCCGAGCACGTGCGCGCTGCGCCGTCAGGGCTTCTTCGAGCGCCCGGCCGACGTCCCGCCGCGCAGCCTGGAGGCGCTGCGTCCGCTGGCCGGCGTGCCGCCGGCGGCCGGTCGCACCCTCGCCGCCGTGCGCGAGACGGTCGTGTTGCTCGTGCGCACCGTGTTCATCGAACTGTTCGCGGACGCCAGATTCCTTCCGGGCAAGTCCGCGACGGTCTTCATCGGCGGCCTGCGCGGCGGCAGTCTCGTGCTCATGGACGACGGCCGTGCGTTCATGCGCGACTACAGCGTCGTGCCGGGCGTCACGCTGAGCGGCGAGGTCGACGGCGGCCAGGGATCGAGATCGACCCCGGTGGTCGTGCGGATCGGCGGCTCCGCCGGCGCGCACGGCTGGCTGCGGCTCGGCGACCGCTGGACGACCGGGTGGTTGGACGGTCGTCGGATCAGAGTGCGCTCGCAACGGCTCGTTCCCATCACCGCGGCGACCGCGCGCGCCGCCGCGGGACCGGGCGTGCCGGATGGTCGCCCGCTGCCGTCGTTGCCGGCTCCGCTGCGGGCGCTGCTGCGGATCCCTGTTCCCGCGTGACGGGCCGCCCCGGACGCGCCGGCCTGTCACAGTGGTCGTGGTGCGTGCCCGTCTGCTCATCCTCGGCGGCCTCGTCGCGGGCGCGCTCGCGTGGGTGCCGGCCGCTGCGCAGGGAGACGTCCTCTCCCGCTGTTCCACTGCGCCGAGAGACCGCACGCTGTGCGGGAGCGTGAACGTCCCGCTCGATCGCAGCGGGGCGCTGCCCGGGAAGATCGGGCTGCACGTGAAGGCGCTGCCGCCGGCGGGCGGCGGTGCGCCGGCCGGCACGGTGCTCGCGCTTGCGGGCGGTCCCGGCCAGGCGGCGGTGCCGCTGCTCGACTCGTTCGCGAGTGCGTTGAAGCCCATCCTGCGCACACGGCAGCTCGTCACGTTCGACCAGCGCGGCACTGGGGGATCGGGCCGGCTGCGCTGCAACTCGCTGTCGGGAGGGGGCTCGCTCGTGTCCGTGATCGGGCGGTGCGCGAGCGAGCTCGGCGCGCGGCGCACGACGTACACGACGGCCGCCTCGGTCGCCGACGTCGAGGCCGTGCGCAGCGCGCTCGGCGTCGACAAGCTGATCCTCTACGCCGCCTCCTACGGGACGAAGGTCGCGCTGCTGTACGCGGCGGCCCATCCGGAGCACGTCGACCGGCTCGTGCTCGACTCGGTCGTGCTGCCGGACGGGATCGACCCCTTCCAGCGCAGCACGCTCGCCTCGATCCCGCGCGTGCTGCGCACCGTCTGCAGTGGCGACTGCGGCTTCACGCACGACGCGGGCGCGGACCTCGCCGCGCTCGCGCGACGGCTCGCGCACGCGCCGCTGCGCGGGACGGTCCTCGACGGGCACGGGCGCCCCCACCGCGCGAGCATCGCCGAGCCCGACCTGCTGGAACTGCTGCTGGACGGCGACTTCGACCGCTACCTGCGCGCGGCGCTGCCCGCCGCCGTGCGCGGGGCGCTCGCCGGGGACGCCGCGCCGCTGCTGCGGCTGGCCGCCCACCGCGCCGCCGACTCGCTCGGCGCCGGCTCGGACAGTGACGCCGTCTACGCGGCGACAACGTGCCAGGACGGCGTCGTCCCGTGGCCGGCCGGCACCCCGCTCGGCCAGCGCCGCGCAGCCGTCGACGCGGCCGCGGCGGCGATCGCGGATCGCGCGTTCGCGCCGTTCGACCGCGCGACCGTGCGTGCGCTCGGCAGCGCCGACCTCTGCCGCGCGTGGCCGGAGGCGCCGATCGCGCAGCCGCAGCCGCCGCTCCCGCCGACCCCGACGCTGATCCTCTCCGGCGACGACGATCTGCGCACCCCGCGCATCGACGCGCTGGCGCTCGCCGGCCGCCTGCCGGGCGCGCACCTGCTGGAGGTGCCGGACGCGGGCCATGCCGTGCTCTTCTCGGACCCGACCGACTGCGCCCAAGCCGCCGTCGCGGCATTCGTCGGCGGCTTGGTGCCGGGCGATTGTCGGCACCACGCGAGCGCGGCGCCGCCGCTGCCGCTCGCGCCGCGCCGGCTCGCCGACCTTCACAGCGTCGGAAGATTGCCTGGTCGCAGCGGCCGCACGATCACGGCGCTCCTGCGCACGCTCGACGACGCGTCCTCGCAGCTGATCGAGCAGCTGCTGTCGGGCGGCCAGCCGCAGCCGTTCGGCGGCCTGCGCTCCGGCAGCGCGGGGCTCGACGGGCCGCGCGGCCTGCGGCTGCGCGGCTACGGGTACGTTCCGGGCGTCACCGTCAGCGGCCTGATCCCTGCGAGAAGCTCGCGCTTCACGCTGACGGTCGCGGGGTCTGCGGCGGCGCACGGGCGCCTCACGGTCGCGCGCTCGGGCGTCACGGGCCGGCTCGACGGCAGACAGGTGAGCGCCTCTGCGCGTGCGCTCGGCTGGCACTCGTCCTCCGCGGCGGTCGCATCCGCTGCTGCCGCCGCCCTGTCGTCCGGCGCCGCGCTCGGGCCGTCGCTGCTGCGACCGCCGTCGCTCGGGCCCGGGCTGCGCGCGCCGGTCGCCCGCTAGGCTTCTCCGCCGTGCCGACGCCGCCGCTCCTGCAGACGCTGCTGACGACCCCGGGCCCGTCGGGCTACGAGAGCGACGCAGCGGCCGCATGGCGCGAGGCCGCCGCGGCCTTCGCCGACGTGACCGCCGACGACCTCGGGTCGTCCGTCGCGCGCGTGAGAGGGACCGGCGACGGGCCGCTGCTGGCGATCGTCGGGCACATCGACGAGATCGGCATGCACGTCTCGCACGTCGACGACGACGGCTTCCTGCGCTTCGGCTCGGTCGGCGGCTGGGACCCGATCATCCTGGTCGGGCAGCGCGTCACGCTGCTCACGCGCGAGGGCCCAATCCCGGGCGTGATCGGGAAGAAGCCGATCCACCTGATGAAGGAGGAGGACCGCAAGCGCGTCCCGCAGCTGAAGGACCTCCACATCGACATCGGCGCGCAGGACGGCGACGACGCGCGCGAGCGCGTGCGGATCGGCGACGTCGCGGTGATCGCGGGCGAGCCGGTCGAGCTGCCGAACGACCGCATCGCCTCGCGCGCGCTCGACAATCGCATCGGCTGCTACGTGGCGCTGGAGGCGGCGCGGCTGGTGGCCGAGGCCGGCGGCGCCCCCGGCGACGTGGCGGCCGTCGCGGCGGTGCAGGAGGAGATCACCTTCGCCGGCTCGCGCACGACGGCCTTCTCGCTCGCGCCGGACCTCGCGGTGGCCGTCGACGTGACGTTCGCGACCGATCAGCCGGGCGTCGAGCTCGGCGAGCTGACGAAGCACCCGCTCGGCTCCGGCCCGTCGCTCACGCGCGGCTCGACGATCCATCCGCGCGTGTTCGAGCTGCTGCACGAGACGGCGGAGGCGGAGGGGATCCCCTTCACCGTCGCCGCCGCCGGCCGCGCGACCGGCACCGACGCCGACGCGATCCACCTCACCCGCGCCGGGATCCCCACCGCGCTCGTCTCGGTCCCCCTGCGCTACATGCACTCGCCCGTCGAGCTGTGCCAGCTCGACGACGTGGCGAACGCCGCGAAGCTGATCGCCGCCTTCGCCCTCCGGCTCGCGCCGGACACGTCGTTCTTGCGCTTAGCGCGTCTAGCTACGACAGCGCCCGCACGGGGAACGCGGTCGTCTCGACTTCGCCTTCCACCAGATACGTGACTATGGCTTTCGCGCGCATCTTGGTGAGTTCCGGCAATGCTCCCGGTATGGCTTCGATCCTCACTCTGCATTTTTCTCCAAACCCGAGAACAGCACCGATGCAACTGACATCTACGTTTGAAAATGCTCCCGGTTCGACAAGTATTCCGACGCTCTGAGGTCTAACGACCGCCAGCGATTCTTGACTTCGGAGTGTTACTTCCTTCCATCTTGCTTCGCCGCCAAGGACCCCGAAGTTCACCATTCGCCCTGTATTGAGGACAAGGGCAGGTGGTCGCGGAAAGACGAGCGCTATTATTTCGACTCTTTCTCCCCTGCGTAATACGCTGACGTCGCCATTTCGCTCAGCGGAACTAGGAGATTCAGCGTGCCGCCGAATAGGCAGCCCGTCGCTCCCGTCGGTCTGATTCGCACCGTGAAGCCCTGTACTTGAAGGAGCATTCCTGTGGCTCTTTCCGGCAGAGCGCCTAGTACGCTCGAGTAGGTGATGGCCCACGGGATGCCTAGTGGAGCTTCGACCGTGCCACCCGAGCAGCCGGATACCTGCGCTTCGGTGACGGATCCCGCAGCGGATCTGGCTCTGAGTGTCATTTCCTGAGCGAGCGTCCCGCTGAGCGTAACGTCGCAGACCACGCTTCTCGCTCCCACCGTAAACGTCATTCTTGCCGCATGGGCGACTATTTCTTCCGGGCCGAGCAACGCGACTTCGGCGTGCGCCTGGCCGGTCGTCGCGAGCGTCACAGCGAGCACGGCAGCCGTCATGAGACGGACCTGGCCTTGGTCCCCATCTGGAAGACCTCCCCCAATCGTTTGCGGGTGCGTATGTCCCGCCAACACCAAAATATCCAAGAATTGGTGTGTTATGGCGCCACGATCGGGCCCTGTTGCGAGGAGGACCCTACTTCGGCGTCGGGAACTGTGCGCGCATGAGCGCGTCCCACGCGCGGTCGGGCATCAGCCGGCGCGTGGGGATGGTGAGCTTGGCCGACGGCGTGATCGTCACGCGCGTGGGGGCGCGGCGCTTGCGGATCGAACGCTCGATCACCTTCGCGACCTTGTCGGGCCCGCTGCCGAAGGCGCGCATCGGTCCGTCGTAGACGCCCTTCGTCGCCGCGCCGACGGTCGCGTTGAACGTCGCGTAGGGATCGCCGCTCGTACCGGCGCCGGTGGCCGCGAGCGCGTCGGGGGCGGCCATGCTGGCGACCGCGGCCTCGCCGAACTCGGTCGTGATGAGCCCCGGCTCCAGCAGGATCACGTCGATCCCGAAGCCGCGCACCTCGAAGCGCAGCGCGTCGCTGATCGCCTCCAGCGCGTGCTTCGTCGCGTGGTACCAGCCACCGCCCGGAAAGACGAGCTTGCCGCCCATCGAGCCGAGGTTGACGATCTTGCCCCAGCGCTGCTCGCGCATCTTCGGCAGCACGAGCTGCGTGAGCCGCGCGAGCCCGAAGACGTTCGTCTCGAACTGCCGCCGCGCCGCGTCCATCGTGACCGTCTCGACCGCGCCGCTCTGCGAGTAGCCGGCGTTGTTGATCAGCACGCCGACCGCGCCGTGCGTCTCCTCGATCGTGCGCACCGCGGCGACCATCGAGTCCTCGTCGGTCACGTCGAGCGCGAGCGTGCGGCAGCCGGCCGCCTCGAGGTCGGCGATCGACTCCGGCCGGCGCGCCGTCGCGTAGACGGTCCAGCCGTGCGCGGCGAGCCGTCGCGCCGTCGCCCGCCCGATCCCCGACGAGCAGCCGGTGATGAGCACGGCCTTCGAGACGTCTCCCATGCACCGGACCCTAGCGCGCTCCGTGTCTCAGCCGTGTCGGTACGCCTGGGCTGCGGGTGGCTCTCGCTGGAGAGGCCAGTCGTGCATTGCCGCTGCACTGCGCCACGTCCCTGGGATCCGCGGAAGCCTCTCCAGCGAGACCACCCGCACCCGGCTGAGCGAGCGCGCGCTGAGCCCTCCGCCAATGAGCGAGCAGGAGCCCCGGCGTGGCCGAATCAGCCGCGGACGGGTGGTCTCGTCCGGCGAGGCTTCTGCGGATCCCGGTTCGTTGCGCGCTGCGGCGCGGCCACACGACTGGCCTCGACCGGGCGAGAGCCACCCGTCCGCCGGCGTACCGGCAACCCCGACGACAGGCTACGAGCGGACGAGTCTCTTGTACTGGATGCGGTGCGGGCGGTCGGCCTCGGCGCCGAGGCGCTCGTGCCGCGCCTCCTCGTAGGCGTCGAAGTTGCCCTCGAACCAGCGCACCTGCGAGTCGCCCTCGAACGCGAGCACGTGCGTCGCGATGCGGTCGAGGAACCAGCGATCGTGGGAGATCACGACGGCGCATCCGGGGAACGCCAGCAGGGCATCCTCCAGGGCGCGCAGCGTGTCGACGTCGAGGTCGTTCGTCGGCTCGTCGAGCAGCAGCACGTTGCCGCCGCTGCGCAGCAGCTTGGCGAGGTGGACGCGGTTGCGCTCGCCGCCGGACAGCTTGCCGACCTTCGTCTGCTGGTCGGTGCCCTTGAAGTTGAAGCCCGACACGTACGCGCGCGAGCTCATCTTGCGCTCGCCGACCATGATCTGGTCGTCGCCGCCGGAGATCTCCTCCCAGACGGACTTGCCGGGATCCAGGGCGTCGCGCGACTGGTCGACGTAGGCGAGGTCGACCGTCTCGCCGAGCTTCAGCGAGCCGGCGTCGGGCTGCTCCTGACCGGTCAGCATGCGGAACAGCGTCGTCTTGCCGGCGCCGTTGGGCCCGATCACGCCGACGATGCCGCTGCGCGGGAGCTTGAACGTCAGGTCCTCGATCAGCAGCTTGTCGCCGTAGCCCTTGCGCAGTCCCTCGGCCTCGATCACGACCTCGCCGAGCCGCGGTCCGGCGGGGATGTGGATCTGCACCTGGTCGAGCTTGACGTTGCGCTCCTCGGCGAGCAGCGTCTCGTAGGCGTTCAGGCGCGCCTTCGGCTTCGCGCGGCGCGCGCTCGCGTTCATGCGCACCCACTCCAGCTCCTTGGCGATCGTGCGTCTGCGCGCCTTGTCGGAGCGCTCCTCCTGCTCCAGGCGCTCCTGCTTCTGCACGAGCCAGCCTGAGTAATTGCCTTCGTAGGGGATCCCGCGACCGCGGTCGAGCTCGAGGATCCAGCCGGCGACGTTGTCGAGGAAGTAGCGATCGTGGGTGATCGCGACGATCGTCCCTCTGTAGTCCTTCAGGTGCTGCTCCAGCCACGCGACCGACTCGGCGTCGAGGTGGTTGGTGGGCTCGTCGAGCAGCAGCAGGTCGGGTGCGCGCAGCAGCAGGCGGCAGAGCGCGACGCGGCGCCGCTCGCCGCCGGACAACGTCGTCACGTCGGCGTCGCCGGGCGGCAGCCGCAGCGCGTCCATCGCGGTGTCGAGCATCGTGTCGAGGTTCCACGCGTCGGCCGCGTCGATCCGCTCCTGGATCCGGGCGAACTCATCGGAGCTCTCATCCGAGTAGTTGGCCGCCAGCTCGTTGAAGCGGTCGAGCAGGTCGCGCAGCTCGGCGACGCCGTCCTCGACGTTGCCGCGCACGTCCTTGGCCTCGTCGAGGTGCGGCTCCTGCTCCAGCATCCCGACGGCCGCCCCGGGCGCGAGCTGCGCCGTGCCGCGGTACTCGGTGTCGGTGCCGGCCATGATCCGCAGCAGCGTCGACTTGCCGGCGCCGTTGTAGCCGAGCACGCCGATCTTCGCCCCGGGGTAGAAGGACAGCGAGACCTCTCTCAGCACCTCCTTGTCGGGCGGGAACGACCGCGACAGGCGGTGCATCGTGAAGATGTACTGGGCGGACACCGAGCCGGGGAGGATAGCCAGCCTCGGCCACGCCGGTTCCCCGGCCCTCGCTACCCTCAGACGGTCATGCCGACGGTGTTCGACATCGAGCAGGGGATCCTGCTGCTGGAGCTCGAGCCGCCCTTCGACAAGCGGGCGGTCCAGCTCGCCCGTCGCCGCATGGCGAAGCGCTGGCATCCCGACATCGCTCCGCCGGGTCGCCAGCACGAGCATCAGCGCCACCTGCAGGCGATCAACGAGGCGGCCGACCAGCTCGAGCAGATCGCCGAGACGTCGCGCGGCGGCAAGGTCTCCGCCAACGCGGTGAAGGTGTCCGCAGCCGCTGCGCGCAAGCGGCGCGCCGAGGAGGGCGCGCGCGCCTACGCCGAGCAGCAGCGCCAGCGCGAGGCCTCGGAGGAGCAGGCCAAGCACGACCCGTTCGGCTCGCGCGTGCCGGACCACTCGGTCGTCCACCGCTACGCGCGCTGCGTCGCCTACCCCGAGTGGGGCGTCGGCAGCGTCACCGGCATCTACTTCTCCGGCGACGGCGACGAGACGCAGCAGTGGGCGCGCGTGAAGTTCCAGCACGGCGTCCGCACGATTCCCGCCGGCACGCTCCAGTTCGTCGACTTCTCGAAGCCCGACCCGGCAGCCGACCGCGTCGAGCGGTTCATGACGGCGGCCCGCCACGCGCTCGCCGAGGGCGATCCGGTCCTGGCCGCGCAACGGCTCGTCTACGCGCGCGACGCGGAGCCGCGCAACCCCGTCGTGCTGCGCCAGCTCACGGTCGCCTTCTGGCAGTCGGGCAACCTGCCGGCGGCCGCGCGCGCCGTGCGCGACTGGGCGCGCGTGGACCCGGAGCGCCCGACGCCGCACCGCTTCGCCGCGCGCATCTACGAGGACATGCGCGCCTTCGACCTGGCGCGCGACTCGGCGCTGAAGGAGACGGTCTGCGCGCCCGGCGACGCGTCCGCGTGGGAGCGGCTCGGCCGCCTGCGGCTGCGGCTCGGCGACCGCACCGGCGCGCGCGAGGCGCTCGAGCACGCGCGCGGCCTCGCGCCGACGATGGAGGGATTGCTCGACCTCGCGCTCGTGCACCAGCTGTCCGGCGACGTCGGCGCGGAGGTCACCGCCTGCGAGGCGGTGACGCTGCTCGCGCCTGAGTCGCCCGTCGCGTGGTCGCGCTACGCGCACGCACTGGCGCGCACGCACCGCGTGAGCGACGCGATCGAGGCCTGCGAGCATGCCTTGACGCTCGGCCGCGACCCGGAGGTGCTGTCGCTGCTGGGCGGGCTGCGCGAGCGCACGCCGCGCGTCCTGCCGGCGGAGAGCGTCGCGTCGTGAGCGGCGCGAGCCCCCGCCTCCGCGAACGCGTCTCGTCTAGACTCCAGCGGGGCTTGGGGGAGTCCGCCCAGCGGAACCGCCAGCCACATGCGCGAGTAGCTCAATTGGTAGAGCACCGGCCTTCTAAGCCGATGGTTGCGGGTTCGAGCCCCGTCTCGCGTGCTCACCACTTCGGGTCGGGGGGAGCGGGGCATGCGTGACGGCGCGAGCGCGCCGCTGCGGGCGGACAACCTGCTGGACGCGGTCGAGGCGGCGCTGCGCGCCGTCGACGCCGAGGCCTTCCGCGTCGTCCCGATCCTCAGACAGCGGGAAGCCGCCGACGTCGGCGCGATCACGCGCGACCGGGACCTCGCCGCGCGCGCGCTCGACGCGCTGCGCGCGGAGCCCGCGATCGCGTCTGTCGAGCAGCAGGACCAGCGCTTCCTGATGCGCTTCGCCGACGAGCAGATCGCGGCGACCGGCGCCGGGCTTGAGGCCGGCCGCCTGACCGGGATGGCGACCGACGACCTGCGCGCCGCCGAGCGCGCGATCGTCGACTTCTGCGACCCCAACGCGACGAAGGCGCTGCACGTCGGCCACCTGCGCAACATCGCGCTCGGGCAGGCGATCACCAGCGCGCTGAGAGCGGCCGGCGCGCAGGTCGAGCGCCAGAGCCACATCGGCGACGCGGGCCGCTCGATGGGCGAGGCCCTTGCCGGCTATTCACGCTACGCGGCGCCCGCCACGCCTGAACAGGCCGGCGTCAAGAGCGACCAGTTCGTCGGCGAGCTGTACGCGCGCTACGCGCGCGAGGAGGCGCCCGTCGCCGAGGTCCACGACGCGGACGCGCCCGTCGCCCGCGACCTGCACGAGATCGACGACGACGCCCAGCGGCTGCTGAGCGGCGTCGAGCAGGGCGATCCGCGGGCGCTCGCGCTGTGGCGGCAGGTGCGCGACTGGGCCGTGGAGGGACAGAATGCGACGCTCGCGCGGCTCGGCGTCCGCTTCGAGCGGATCCTCTACGACTCCGACCGCACGGCGCGGACGCAGGAGGTCGCGCAGCTCGGCGTCGAGCGCGGCACGTTCGTGCGCGAGCCGCGCGGCACGATCGCGTACCTGACCGGCGACGACTCGTATCCCGTGATGCCGCTCACGCGCGCGGACGGCTTCCCGACGCACCACCTGCGGGTCGTCGCGATGTGGCTCGACATGATGCTCGCCGAGCCCGCGGGCACCGACCTGATCCACCTCTCCGGCGACGAGTGGAAGGCGCACGTGATCCACGTCGAGGAGCTGCTCGGCAGACTCGAGCCGGGCATGCGCGTGCTGCCGAGCACGCACGTCGTCCACGGGATGGTCTCCTCCGAGGTCGACGGCGAGCTGTCGTCGAGCAAGGGCACGGCGCAGCTCGTCGACGTGCTGCTCGACGAGCTTGCGGCGCGGCCGGAGGTGCAGGCGGTCGCGCGCGAGGACGTGCCGCTGCTCGGCGCCGACGACCTCGTCGCGATGGCGGTGCTCGGCTTCTGCCTCGACAAGCCGGTCCACAAGGGCCTCGTGATGCCCCCGCTCGACGGATTCCTCGATGTGGAGCGCAACACCGGCTGGCGGATCGCGCTCGCGTGGGCGAAGGCGTGGGACCCGGCCAACGACGGTCCCGCCGACCCCGCGCCCGACGATCCCGACTACCGCCACATCGTGCTGCAATCCCAGCTCCACCGCCGCAACCTCAACCGCGCGCTGGAGGGGCTCGACCTGCTCAAGTACGTGCGCTACGCCGGCCACCTCAGCGAGTGGTACCTCGCGGGCGCGTACGCTCCTCGCGTCGGCCGCGTGATGCGCGCGATCCTCGTCAGCGGCCTGGGCGCGCTCGGGCTCGTGCGCGCCGGCGCCGAGGCGGCGCGTGCGGAAGCGCTGCGCCGCGCCGACACGGCGCCCGCCGGAATCAGCTAGGACACCCACGTGACCGACGACACGATCCCCACCGACGAGAACGTCCTCAACGAGCTCGACACCTACGGCCCCGCCTACATGCGGATCGCCGAGCGGCTCGGCGGATACGACACGACCGCCGAGGACGCCGCGCAGATGGTCGAGCTGCTGGGGCTGAGACCGGGCACGACGATCGTCGACGCCGGCTGCGGCTTCGGGCGCTGCTGCGCCGCGCTGCAGGCGCTGGGGATGGAGGCGACGGGCGTCGACATCTCACCGGCGGCGATCGCCGAGGCGGAGCGGCGCTGCCCCGGCCCGCGCTACCGCGTGCTCGACCTGACGCAGCCGCTGCCCGCCGACCTCGGCCGCTTCGACGTGCTCGTCAACGTCTACTCCTCGTTCGGATACGGGGCGACCGAGGCGGAGGACATCGCGATGCTGCGCGTCTTCCACCGGCTGCTGAAGCCGGGCGGGTCGATCGTGATGCAGCTCTCCGACCTCGAGCGCTCGCGCTTTCGCCTGAGAACGGACGAGGGCGTCGTCGTGCGCGACACGAACGGCGTCACCGAGACGCTCGACGTCGACTTCACGACCGGCAGACTGCACGTCAGATACGAGCTCGGCGACGACGTCGTCCACTCGCGCATCCGCATGTACGAGAGAGCGGACCTCGAGGCGATGCTCGCCGATGTCGGCTTCGCGGACATCCGCGGCTACGGCGACTTCACCGGCGCGCCGAAGCGTCCGGAGGACCGGCTCGTGCTGGTGGCGCGGGCATGAGCGGCGGCTCGCTCGACGGATCCCCGTCCGCGTCGCCGGGGCCCGACCGCCGCACCGCCGTCGTCGTCGACGCCTACTCGACCGGCGCGAGACTCGCGCCGCGCTTCCGCGCGGCCGGGCTAGACGTCATGCACGTGCAGTCGAACCCCGACGAGTCGCCGTTCTACATCGACCGCCTGCGGCGCGAGGACTTCGTCGAGAACCTGATCCACCGCGGTGACCTCGACGCCACCGTGGCGGCCGTGGCCGCGCACGACCCGGCGTTCGTCGTCGTCGGCTCCGAGCCGGGCGTGCTGCTGTCCGACGCGCTCTCCGAGCGGCTCGGCCTGCCTTCGAACGGCAGCGCGCTGAGCCGCGCGCGGCGCGACAAGCACGAGATGGCCAACGCACTGCGACGCGCCGGCCTGCGCGCCGTCGAGGAGCTGAAGACGGGCGACGCGGAGGAGGCGGCCGCGTGGGCTGCGAAGCGCGGTGACTGGCCCGTCGTCGTCAAGCCGCTCGACAGCGCCGGCACCGACGGCGTCTCGCTGTGCGAGACGCCCGACGCGATCCGCGCGGCGTTCGCCGACGTGCTCGGCCGCCCGAACGCGCTGCAGGGCGCCAACGAGCAGCTGCTCGTGCAGGAGCTGCTGCGCGGCACGCAGCTGTTCACGGACTCGGTCAGCTGGGACGGCGTCCACCACGTCTCGGAGGTGTGGCGCGACACGAAGCGCCGCATCGCGGGCAACCTCGCCTACGACTTCGAGGAGCTGCTCGACGCGCGCGGCGAGCAGCAGGACCAGGTCGTCCCGTACGTCCACGCGGTGCTCGACGCGCTCGGGATCCGCTTCGGCCCGGCGCACACCGAGGTGATGCTGACGGCTGGCGGGCCGGTGCTCGTGGAGTGCGGCGCGCGCCTGCACGGCTCGATCCGCGACGACGTGATCGACTGCTGCACGCCCTCGCACGTGACCGTGACGGTCGACGCCTACCTCGACCCGGCGTCGGTCGTGCGGCGGGCGGCGCAGCCGTACGAGCTCAGAGCCGCCTCGCGCTGCGTGATGCTGATCTCCCACCAGGCCGGTCGCGTCGTCTCCGACGCCGGCATGCGCGCGGTCGAGGCGCTGCCCTCGTATGCGGGCGCGATCGCGATGGCCCAGCCGGGCGACGAGATCACGCCGACGGTCGACCTCTTCTCCTGCCCGGGCATGATCTACCTCGTCGACCCCGACCGCGAGCTGCTGCGCCGCGACTACGAGCGCCTGCGCGAGCTGGAGGAGACGGCGGGGCTGTTCGAGGTTGCCCCGCTCGCGATTGGGGCCTAGGCGTGCGTGGCAGGCGCGAGTCGCAAGACTTGCCCTGCCTGACGATGAACACTCGCCGCAGGGCAAGCTTGCGCCTCGCGCCGCCCGCGCGGCTTGAACCCGGCGCTCGTCAGTCTGGCGCCGTTGGCGGCGCGAGGCGCGAGTTTGGTCTGCGAGGTCTCTGTTCAGGGCCTCGCAGGCCAAAGCTCGGCGCCTCGGCGCCTGCCAGGGCGTTTGAGCTCCGGTGCTACAGGTACGCGATCGAGGTGGGCACGCCGCCCAGCTCGTCGCGGATCTTGCGCAGCGTCGGCGCGAGCACGCTGTCCTCGCGCCAGCCGTAGCGGTCGAGGATCGTCTGCACCGAGGCGGCGTCGTGCGAGGAGACGACGTCGCGCTCGAGCGTCGCGCACAGCTGGAGGATCCCCTCCACCACGCGCGCCGTCTCCCACGTGATCGCGCCCTCGGCGTCGACGTCGACGAAGCCGTTCTCGGCGAGAAAGCTCAGCTCGACGCAGCCGGCGCCGGCGTCGCCCCAGTTCCACGGCCCGCGACGCAGGTAGTGGAGCGCCTCCGCGAGGTAGACGGCGACCATGTCGTCGAGCGAGCAGCCGGCGTGTGCGAGCCACGTCGGCGTGAACGCCATCGCGCTGCCGAACGCGTCTGCTATCGCCTCCTGCAGCGAGTACCACGGCTCGTGGCCGACGTCCTTCGGGCCGAGCTTGCCGGCGCGCGGCGTCTGCACCGCGTGCGCGATGTCGTGCCCGCGCATCCAGGTGATCAGCACGTCGCGGACGTCGACGCCGTCGGCCGGCTTGTGGCCCTTCAGCAACGCCGCGCCGAGCGGCTTCGAGATCTGCTCGTAGCGCAGGCCGTAGACGTTGCGGAAGAGGATCGTCTTGTTGAAGACCTCGCCGTAGCCGGCGCCCTCGTCCTCGGGCAGGAAGTACGCGAAGTGCTTCGGGAAGGCGTTCGACTCGCCGCCCATCGCGATCAGATCGGTCACCTGCATCGCGAAGACGCCGCCGACGGACACGTCGTCGGTGCCGCAGAGGCGGTTCACTTCGTCGAGCGCCTGGCGCGAGGACGCGTCGAGCGCGGCGATCAGCGCGTCACCCCGCTCGTGCGCCGTGCAGGCGACGACGGAGTGCAGCGGCGTGCGCGTCTTGTTGCGGAACGTGCACATCGGGCCGGCGATGACGGTGAGGTTCTGCGGCGTCGACAGCGCCGCCTCGGCGTGCGCGATCTCCTGGTCGTGGCGCAGCTCCACGAGCGCGGCGGCGCGGCGGCGCAGCATCGTGACCTGCTCGGGGGAGACGGCGCCGGAGTCGGCGATCTCCTCCATCAGCTTCGCCGACGCCTCGGCGAGCGCGCGCGCCTGGCCCTCGTGCACGAACGACCCGTCGAGCGCCTGCAACGCGCGCAGCGCGTCGCCGAGCGCGGCGAGCTGACGCAGCTGCGGCAGCAGCGGCTCGACGTTCTTCGGCAGCCGGGGGTCGAGGTCGACGGACGTGAGCGAGTGGATGTCGCGCTCGGGCCAGATCAGCGGCGCGGGCGTGACGACCGATGTGGTGGTGCCGGGAGCGGTGGCGGACATGGTGTCGGTGATCTCCTGAGTCGGAAGCTGACGTGCGGTCGGTGCGGGCGCCGCTCGCTCGGGCCTCAGCGGACTCCGGATGCGAGCGTCGCGCGGTTCATCACGAGTAGGACGCGACGAACGTGCGTCTTCGAGACACGACGAACGTGCGTCTTCGCGACGTGGCGAAGGCGCGTCTACGCACAGGAGCGGCCGCCGGGCGGCTCTCGATGTCAGCGGTGGCGATCACGGTGTGGACGGACACGACAAACGCGCATTAAACCCCAAAACGCGCAACTTCCCCCGAAGCGTCGTACCAGCACCCACATCGTAGAGGAGCCTTTGCGGCGAACGCAAGCGCCGTTTCGTCTCGTCGGCGCGCTACGGTCCCGCCTCGTGCGCCTGATCGTCGCCCGCTGCGAGGTCCGCTACACGGGCCGTCTCGACGCGCTCCTGCCGGAGGCGCTGCGGCTGATCATGATCAAGTCGGACGGGTCGGTGATGGTGCATGCCGACACCGGCGGCTTCAAGCCGCAGAACTGGATGACGCCGCCGACGGCGATCGAGGAGCAGGACGACCTGATCGTCGTGCGCAAGCACGCGAACGGCACGGAGGACCGGCTCGACATCCGCATCGCCGAGGTGCTCTCCGACGTCACGCACGACATGGGGGAGGCCGCGGCGCTGGAGAAGGACGGCGTCGAGGCGCACCTGCAGGAGCTGCTCGCCGAGCAGCCGCACTGGTGCGGCGAGGGGTTCCGGCTCGTGCGCCGCGAGTGGGCGACCGACATCGGCCCCGTCGACCTCATGTGCCGCGACGAAGCGGACGGCTGGATCGCCGTCGAGATCAAGCGCGTCGGCACGATCGACGCGGTCGAGCAGCTCTCCCGCTATCTGACGCGGATCCGCCTCGACCCGGCGATGGCCGACTGCCGCGGCGTGCTCGCCGCGCAGGTGATCAAGCCGCAGGCGCGCGTGCTCGCGGAGAGCCGCGGGATCGCCTGCGCCGAGGTCGACCTCGGCGTCCTGCGCGGGGAGCGCGAGCCGGACCTGACGCTGTTCGCGTGACGCCCCCTCCGGGGCGCGCCCGCGCATGACGCTCCCGGCGCTGCCCGCCGCGCCCGCCGCTAGCCTCCGCCGCATGTCCGCGCCCGACCCCGCCGTCCTCACCGAGGAGCGCGACGGCGTGCTGCTCGTCACGCTCAACCGCCCCGACCAGCGCAACGCCGTGAACGCGGCCGTCGCGCAAGCGCTGGCCGCCGCGCTCGAGCGGCTCGACGCCGCGCCCGAGCTGCACGTCGGGATCCTCGCAGGCGCGGGCAAGGGCTTCTGCGCGGGGATGGACCTGAAGGCGTTCGTCGCCGGCGAGCGCCCGAGCGTCCCCGGCCGTGGCTTTGCGGGGATCGTCGAGCGCCCACCGCAGAAGCCGCTGATCGCCGCGATCGAGGGCTTCGCCGTCGCGGGCGGCCTGGAGATCGCGCTCGCGTGCGACCTGATCGTCGCAGCGCGCGGCGCCAAGCTCGGCATCCCGGAGGTGAAGCGCGGGCTCGTCGCCGCGGCCGGCGCGCTGCTGCGGCTGCCCGCGCGGATCCCCTACCACGTGGCGATGGAGCTGGCGCTCACCGGCGAGCCGATGGCCGCCGAGCGCGCCGCCGAGCTGGGGCTCGTGAACCGGCTTGCCGAGCCGGGGGAGGCGGTCGCCGTCGCGCTGGAGCTCGCGGGCCAGATCTCCGGCAACGCCCCGCTCGCGCTCGCCGCCTCCAAGCGCGTCCTCGTCGAGGCGCCGGGCTGGCCGCCCGCCGAGCGCTGGGAGCGTCAGGCCGAGATCGTCGGCCCCGTCAGAGCCTCCGAGGACGCACGCGAGGGCGCTCGGGCCTTCGCGGAGAAGCGTGCACCGGTCTGGCGCGCGCGATAGCACAACGCACCGGTTTCCGTCCACCCCCTGGCGCACGCATGTGAGCTGATGTACGGTTGGGTTCAATCGGCTGCCGGGATGAGGAGACCTGCCATGTCGGTGAAGCATGCGGTGCTGGGCTTGGTGATCGAGCGGCCGGGCTACGGATATGAGCTGATCCAGCGGCTCGAGCAGCGGATCGAAGGGTGGCGCCCGTCCGAGACCGCCGTGTACCCGGCGCTCAGATCGCTCCGCGTCGAGGGCATGATCCGCGCGCGCGACGCCGCCGTCGACGGGGTCGTCTCGGCCCACCGCGGAGTCGTCTGGTACGAGGCGACCGCCGCCGGCCGCGAGGAGTTCCGCGCCTGGGTCCGCGCGCCGAGCGATCTCGCGCCCCAGCGCGACCCGTTCTGGCTGAAGGTCGCCTTCGCGAGCGCCGAGGACCTGCCGTGGCTCGTCGAGCTGGCGCGCGAGCTGGAGGGCGCGTGCCTGGAGCGCATGACGGAGCTCGGCGAGCAGGGCGGCCCTGTCGAGGACCTGCGACGCCGCGACGTCGAGTGGCGCGAGATCGGGCAGGTCTGGCTGCGGCGCACGGAGGCGGCGCAGCTCGCAGTGCGCATCGAGGCCGTGCAGCAGATCCGCTCCGCGATGAAGCGGGCGATCCAGCGCGACGAGCACAGGCTCGGCCCCGTGCCGTCGCCGCGCTCCGAGCCCGAAGCACCACGATGACGCTGCTCGCGCTCGAGCAGGTCAGCAAGAGCCACTGGCGCGGGCGGCACGAGATCGTGGTGCTCGACGACGTCTCGCTCGAGGTGGAGGCAGGGGAGCTGGTCGCGATCTTCGGGCAGCGCGCAGCCGGCAAGACGACGCTGCTGCGCATCGCCGCCGGCATCGACGCGCCCGACGCGGGGACCGTGCGCTTCGAAGGTCGCGACCTCGGCGCCGGGCGCCTCCGGCGGCTCACCGGGATCCATGCGCGGATCGGCTGGGTGGGCCGCCAGGGTCCGTTCGCCTCCGGGATGCGGATGCTCGACCACGTCGCGCTGCCCCTGCTCAGAGTCGTCGCGGCTGGTGAGGCGGAGCGCCGTGCCACGCGAGCGCTGAAGCGCGTGGGCGCGGGGGATCTCGCCAACGCGCGCTGGCACGAGCTGTCCGATGCGGAGCGGACGCTCGTCACGATCGCGCACGCCGTCGTGCGCGACCCCGCGCTGCTGCTCGCCGACGACCCGACGAGCGGGCTCGGCATCGAGGAGCGCGAAACGGTGCTCGCGCTGCTGCGCTCGATCGCGGAGGAGCGGGGGATGGCGGTGCTCGCGACCGTTCCCGAGATCCCGGATGCGCTGCGCTCGCACCGCGTGATGTCGCTCGGCGACGGCGAGCTGATCCAGGCGATGCGTCGGGACCCGGGCGAGGTGATCGCGTTTCCGCAGCGGCGCGACGAGCGGGCGTGATGCTCGACATCCGTCGCCTCGTGAAGCACTACCCGGTGCCCGGCGGCGAGTCGGTGCGCGCGGTCGATGACGTGTCGCTCGCGGTCGCGCGCGGCGAGCTGGTTGCGCTCTACGGGCCGAGCGGCTCGGGCAAGACGACGCTGCTGAAGCTGATCGCCGCCGTGATGGCGCCGGACAGCGGCGAGGTGGTCGTCGCCGGGCGCGACATCACGCGCCTGTCGGATCGCGAGGCGGCCCGCTACCGGCTGCGGGAGGTCGGCTTCGTGCTGCAGACGTTCCACATGATCGCGGGTCTGTCGGCGATCGACAACGCGTCGCTGAAGCTGATGGGGACCGGGCTGCACGTTCATGAGGCGCACCAGCGGATGACGCCGCTGCTGACACGGCTGGGACTCGACGAGCGCGCCGACCACCAGGTGGGAGCGCTCTCGATGGGCGAGCGTCAGCGCGTCGCGATCGCGAAGGCGCTGTCGACGGACCCCGGCCTGCTGCTGGCCGACGAGCCGACGGGGAACCTCGACACGCGGCGCGGGCGTGAGGTGCTCACGCTGCTGAGCGAGATCTGCCGCGAACGTGACACGGCCGTCCTGCTCGTCACGCACGACCCGCAGGCCGCCGCCTTCGCCGATCGCGTCATCGCGCTGTGCGACGGGCGGCTCGTCGAGTACGCGCCCGACCTTCAGCCCGGCTTGCCGGCCACGCTCGAGTCGCAATGAGCCTGCGCAACCTCCTCTGGTTCTATCGCCGGCGCGTGCGCGCGCGCGCGATCCAGGAGCTGCTCGCGCTCGTCGGCATCGCCGTCGGGGTCGCACTGCTGTTCGCCGTCCAGGTTTCCAACCGCAGCCTCAGCGCCTCGATCGCGCAGCTCACGCAGGGCCTCGTCGGCAACGCGCAGCTCCAGCTCGTCGCGCGCGGGCCGCAGGGGTTCGACGCGAGACTGCTCCGCGCGGTCGAAGCCGTCGACGGCGTGCGCGCCGCAGCTCCGCTGCTTGAAGTGCCGGTCAACTTGCGAGGACCTGCCGGCGCGCGTTCGGCGACGTTGCTCGCCGCCGACCCGAGCCTGGCGCGGCTCGGCGGAACGCTGCTGCACGGCTACGCGGCCGGCCGGCTCGCCAGCCTGCGCGCTGCCGTGTTGCCGGCTCCGGTCGGGCAGGCGCTCGGCGTGCATTTCGGCGAGTCGGTGATGCTGCAGGTCCGCGGGAGAACGGTCAGCGCCCCGGTCGGCGCGATCGTCGGTCACGACGATGTCGGCGTGCTCGCCGACGTTCCGGCGGTCGTCGTACCGCTGGCGTACGGACAGCAGATCACGGGCATGGAGGGGCGCGTGTCGCGCGTCGTCGTGCTCGCGGATCCCGGCCGGCGCTCTGCCGTCGCGGCTGCGTTGCGCCGGATCGCCGCTGGACATGTCGACGTGCGCGACACGGACTCCGACGGCCGGCTGTTCGCACGCGCCGCGATGCCGAACGACCAGTCCACGGCGCTGTTCGCCGCCATCAGCGCGATGGTCGGATTCCTCTTCGCGTTCAACGCCATGCTGCTGATGGCGCGCGAGCGGCGGCGGCTGATCGCGGAGCTGCGCATGTCGGGGTACGGCCTCGGGGGGGTGCTGGAGGTGCTCGTGTTCGATGCGCTGGTGCTCGGGATCGTCGCCTCCGGCGTCGGCCTCGCGCTCGGTGAGCTGCTCTCCCGTTTCGTCTTCCATCCCGCGCCGGGTTACCTTGGCATCGCCTTCCCGGTCGGCACGGCGCGCGTGGTCGACTGGCAGGCGATCGTGCTGGCGCTCGTCGCGGGCACGCTCGCGGCGGCGCTGGCGGCGCTCGCTCCGCTCGTGGCCGCCTTCCGCGCGCCGGCGATGGACGCGGTCGGCGAAGAGGCCGGCGGCGAGGCGGAGCGGCCGCTGCGGCGCGCGCCCCTGGTCGTCTCGAGCGCCGGTTGCCTCGTCGTGACGACGGTCGTCCTGCTCGCGGCGCCGCCTGCCGCGACACTCGGGATGGTCGCGTTGGTCGCCTCGATGCTGCTCGTCCTGCCGGTCGCGCTGGCGTCCGTGCTCGAGCTCGCTGATCGTCAGCGTCGCCGGATCGCGAGCGTGGTGCCGGCGATCGCGATCGGCGAGCTGATGTCGGCGCACACCCGGTCGGTGGCGATCGCCGCGATCGCCGCGATCGCGGTGTTCGGAAGCACGGCGATCGAGGGTGCGCACCACGACCTCCAGGGCGGGCTCGACCCGAACGCCCGCGACCTGAACGCGGTGGCGGACCTGTGGGTGTCGCCGGCGGGCACGTCGAACACGCTCGCCACGGTGCCGTTCGCGGCGGCGGACGCAATCGCCAGAATCGCGCTCGTTCCGCAGGTGACGGCGGTCCGCGTCTACCGTGGGAGCTTCCTCGACATGGGCGATCGGCGCGTATGGGTGATCGCGCCGCCGTCGGCGTCGCCACGGCCATTCCCGTCCAGCCAGATCGTCGACGGCGATCTGCGCACTGCGGTGGCGCACGTGCGCGCCGGAGGCTGGGCGGTCGCCTCCGAGGCCGTGGCCAAGCAGCAGGGATTGCACGTCGGACGGTGGTTCACGCTCCGTTCCCCGGTGCCGAAGCGCCTGCGGTTGGCTGCGATCACGACGAACTTCGGCTGGTCCCCGGGCACGCTGGTGCTCAACGCCGACGACTACCGTGCGGCCTGGGGCTCCGACCAGGCGAGCGCGCTCCAGTTGGACCTCGCCGCCGGTGTCACGCCGATCCAAGGACGGACGCTCGTGCGTGCGGCGCTCGGGCCGGACACGGGGCTGGCCGTCGAGACGGCGCGAGCACGAGAGCTGCGCGACCGTGCGACGACCCGTGGCGGGCTCTCGCGCCTCACGCAGATCGCGAGCCTCATGCTCATCGCGGCGGCGCTGGCGATGGCCGCGGCGATGGCGGGGATGGTGTGGCAGCGGCGACGGCGCCTCGCCGACCTCAAGCTCGCCGGAATCGACCATCGCCAGCTGTGGAAGGCGCTGCTGCTCGAGAGCGTCCTGCTGCTCGGGGTCGGGTGCGTCATCGGCACGGTCTACGGGCTCTACGGCGAGCAGCTCCTCAATC
>Ga0210410_10000660_pt1 | contig 36081 bp, 34 predicted proteins | sample IncBWC4MmetaG_FD_161058 | JGI IMG/M metagenome (GOLD analysis project Ga0210410, IMG submission 161058) | Forest soil microbial communities from Barre Woods Harvard Forest LTER site, Petersham, Massachusetts, United States - Inc-BW-C-4-M | ecosystem: Environmental > Terrestrial > Soil >...
CGATCACGACGCACCCAACGCCGACCGCCGGGTATTCGATCTAGGCCTGCCCGTACTCGGCATCTGTTACGGCTTGCAGTTGATGGTGCACGTGCTGGGCGGCAAAGTGCGCGCCGCCGACAAACGCGAGTATGGTCATGCGAACGTTGAGATCAAAGATGACTCGCCGCTGTTTCAGGGCGTGCCCAAAAAACTTTCCGTCTGGATGTCGCACGGAGACGAAGCGGTGGAACTGCCCCCCGGTTTCCGCCAGACCGCCAGTTCGCCCAACGCCGTTGCCGCCATCGAAAACCCCGAGCGAAAAATGTGGTCCGTACAATTCCATCCCGAAGTGCGCCACACCCAGCATGGCACCGACATCCTGCGCAACTTCGCTGTAGTGATCTGCGGTGCGAAGCCCACATGGACTCCGCAGCATTTCATCGACGCGACCATCGCCAACGTGCGGCAGACGGTAGGCGCCGGACGAGCTATCTGCGCCCTCTCCGGCGGCGTGGATTCCGCTGTCGCTGCCACATTGGTTGACCGCGCCCTCCGAGATGGCAAGGGCCCGTCGCGCCTGACCTCGGTGTTCGTGAACAACGGTGTGCTGCGCAAGAACGAGTTCGAAAAAGTCCAGCAGAACCTGCGTGACAAACTCGGACTGCACGTAGTCGCCGTCGATGCCGCCAATCGCTTCCTAACCAAGCTGGCTGGCGTAACAGATCCCGAAAAAAAACGCAAAATCATCGGCAACGAATTCATCGCCGTCTTCGACGAGCAAGCCCATCGCATCGAAAAAGAGGAAGGCAAAGTCGAATGGCTAGTCCAGGGCACGCTTTATCCTGATGTCATCGAATCGCGCTCGGTGCGCGGGCCATCGCAGATCATCAAATCGCACCACAACGTCGGCGGACTGCCCGAAAAAATGAAGCTCAAACTGATCGAGCCACTGAAAGAATTATTCAAAGACGAGGTCCGCAAGATCGGCCGCGACCTCGGCATGCCGGAAGAAATCCTGCAACGCCAACCGTTCCCCGGACCAGGCTTGGCAGTCCGAATCGTAGGCGAAGTCACACCCGACCGGCTAACCATCCTGCGCGACTGCGACGACATCGTCGTCAGCGAAATCAAGCAAGCCGGCCTCTACCAGAAAATCTGGCAGTCGTTCGCCGTGCTGCTCCCGGTAATGTCGGTCGGAGTCATGGGTGACCAGCGCACCTACGCCTGCACCTGCGCCATCCGCGCCGTCCACTCCGAAGACGGCATGACCGCCGACTGGGTCCCGCTCCCCCACGAGGTCCTGAAAACCATCTCCAGCCGCATCGTCAACGAAGTCAAAGGCGTAAACCGGGTCGTCTACGACGTCACCTCAAAACCACCCGGAACAATTGAATGGGAGTAAGAATCGGCGTTAGTCGCCTCCCTCCTCTACATTGTCATCCCGAGCGGAGCGTGACCGTCCAAAGGACGGCCACGCGCAGTCGAGGGACCTGCTTTCTGCCGGCACCAAGCCACACCCGCCGGAGGCTGTCCGGCCCGTACGCAAAAGTTATCCACAGACCGGTAGTGCCGAAAAGTTGTCAAGCCCCCTAAAGCCACCAATTCCCGCCAAGCCCCTCATTCAGCGGCAGAAATAAATTCGAAAACTTGGCGGGTTTACCCCTCCGGATTTGCTAGTCTAGAAGTAGAGATCAAATAAGGCGCAAGCTTTCCGGCTTGCGCCTTTTCTATTGCGACGACTCTTCTCCAAGGATGTTTTCCCACACAAATGGGCAAAGCCAAGCGCGCCAACCGCGGACGCACCCCAGCGTCCGAGGAAAGCCGCGCCCAGCGAGCCGCCCGCAAGAAGGGAAGCGCGAAACCAAAGGAAGGCGAGCAAGGCGAACTGGCTTTCTTATCCAAGGCCTCAAGCCTCGGCTTCGCCCTGTCGCTGCCCTACGGACACATGCAGCGCTACGACTTCATAGTCGACAGCGGCACAAACCTCTGGCGCGTGCAAGTCAAAACCACAACTCACATGTTGAACGGCCTCTATCTGGTCGGCATGCATCATCGCTTCAACCAGAGAGCCCGCGCCTACACCGCCTCCGAAATCGATTTCGTAGCCGCCTACATCCTGCCCAAAAAAACCTGGTACATCTTGCCCGTCCGCGAGGTCACCGAGCACCGCCAATTGCTCTTCCGACCCAAGGGCTACCACCGCCCCGACCCCTACGCCCGCTACCGCGAAGCCTGGCACCTGCTAGGCAAGCCGGACGGCCTGCTCTTCCGATGAAGCTTTCGGATGAGATCGACCGGCCGCGTTCGCCCTCCACACGCCAACGTCGCCCGCGCCGCCGTGTATTCCGTTAGCGAGCGCAATACCCTCCAACCATTGTCATTCCGAACAGGCTTCAGCCGGTGAGGAATCTGCTGTTCTGTCCGCTGGCAATAAGCAGATTCCTCGCTCCGCTCGGAATGACAAGGAGGAGAGCGACGGGCGGGCGGGGTGGCCCACTCCAACCAAATGGGGCTTGACCGGAGCTTAAGAACAACGCCGTCGCGGTCCTAGTTCCGTAACAGCTTGGCAGGCGGCACTTTTATCCGTGCGTGGGGTCGCGCTGGCCAGAGCGAGAATCGCTCCGGCAAACAACAGGGTGTCAAAGAAGTAGTTGATCCCCTCAACTTTGACGCCGGTGCTCGGGTCGGCCAGCGCCGCGATCAGAATCGGCCCATAGATAACGACGACCAGCAGGACAATCCAGCTACCGAGATAGGTTGCGGCTATCCGGGTCTTCTGGTTCAGCAGGATGCATACCCCCGAAACCAGAAGAATCGCACCCGTCAGATAGCTTATGAGCAGGTGCCCGGGAATCCACGCGGGCATCAATTTTTCGAGCGGGACTCCGGGAACGTTCGCGGGGTGCAGAAAATGCTCAACTCCGTAAAATATAGCGGCGATCCCGATGATCACGCGGCCCACGGTGATGAGCCTGCTTCCGTCCTGACCGTGGCCTTGCTCGCGTAGGGCGTTTCCCGCAAGAATCCAGCCTCCGCCACCGAACAGCATCTCGCGAAGGGTCAGCGTCCATCCAAACCGGTCTTTGGGAGTGGCGAGAGATCCCGGGATGTCCAACATCGCGACAAAACAAAACATCGCGACCCCGAACAGCAGGCCGGACCAGCGCACCTGAATTTTTGTTGCAATGCTCAAAGACGCCGCCAGCAGCGCAACGCCGAAGAAATACGCCCAAAACAACCGCCACGGCATATACGAAGGCACCATGGGCATGAGGGATTCAGCGGCCGCGAGATGCAAGGCGCCGAAGACTGCCAAGGGGGCGGCGAAACACAAATTGCTCAAGGCTACAATCTTGTCCAGGCCGCGGGCCCGCGCGATATCGGTTTTGGCAGCCCACAGCGCAACCAGGAAAAGCAGGATGCCGGCGCTGCCCATCGAGGCCACCGTGCGAGAGAAGTCAAAAAACGCGCGTAGAATGGTTGTGTGAATGTGGATACCCAAGCGTAAGGTAGCGTGCTCTTTCTGGCACACGTTTCCCCGGGTCAATACGGCTGCAATTCTTGAACGGATGCGTACGTGAGATATTTGGTTGCTAAGCTGGACGGAGGCCCGTCCTGAAGCGCCGCTTGATTAGCTCTTATGCGCTCCCGCAATAATGTCTCGCCGAAAAATGATTAGACGACGCAACCGGAGACTGAGATCATGTAAAGGTGGGAACGGCAAAATAGGGAGCGGTCCCGCATCCCGCATTTGGCGCAAGCGCTTGAAATCAGTTTTGCCCTTGCTCCGCGCCCTCGAGGTGGTTCGCGTAATCTTGCCGTTCATTGCGGTGCGCCGCTACCTGTGAAGACATCTCACGCATGGACAACCCTCAGCCCCAACTCATTCTCGAAAATATCGAAATCCCGGTCACGGTGCAGCAGTTCATGGCCCGCTTCCAGACAAAAGGTAGCAATCAGACAATCGATCGTTTTACGAACCGTGTGACCGCGCGCTCGCAGGAACTGGTAGTTCTGGGCCGCTACGACGGCCAGTTCCGTCCCACCTGCGTGAAACACGTGAAACTGTAGCAGGTCGTCCCGAACTTGCGCGAGGGTTCTTGGGTCGCGGACACCCTGCAACACCTCGCAAAGGATCAGATCCGTCAACCCTAAGGACTGCCGTTGCAGTTGCCGGACTAGCCAACTCGCCTCATGATTTTCCGTACCCCGCAAGTAATCGATCCAGACGGTTGTATCGACGATCACCATAGTGGGCACCATGCGAGGCTGCGGAAAAACTCTCGATTCGTATCAGGGTATGCCTTCAGGCATACCGTAAGCCGCTGAAAACGTCTTCGGCTTTAGCCGCTGGGGGTTGACTTTCTCCATCCCGCGACATTCTTCGGCAGTCTGCTAGGTCGCAACCCGGCCCAGACGCGATTGATTAAGATCGCCTTCCCATTGCACCTTGCCGCGATGCCGAGCGATCGTTCCCTGGGCATATGTTCGAACCAGCAATTGTAAGGCGGTCTCCACGGCAGCTTTCTTAGTCCGGGCGCCGCTGCATCGCATCGCTTGCCGCATCAACCGGTCGTCGATTTCAATATTGGTCCGCATGAGTCACCGATCTTCTGATGTGTAAACATATCACATTTATGTGTATAAGACAAAGGGGGCCAAACCGAAGAACTTTCCTGAGGTCTATTCCGCCTTGTCCAGGATCTTCCGCGAAACCGCCGTCACCAGTTTGCGGGGACTGATCCGGAGTGACTCGGCCAGCAGCCAGTTGCGGAATCCCGAAATCACCAGCGTCTTGCCCGCCATCAGGCCATGATAACCGTCGCGGGCGACCGTCTTCGCGTCCATGGGTCGAAGTGTCTTCAAAAGCCTTGTGTTCTCCGTGCCTGCTCGCCCTTGGAATCCGGTGTCGGTTGGGCCGGGACACAGGCAGGTCACGCTTACGCCGGTTCCACTCAGTTCGTTTGCTAGCGCTTCCGAGAACGAAATCACGTAGGCTTTCGTCGCGTAGTAAACAGCCATCAGCGGGCCGGGCTGGAACCCTGCTGTGGAAGCCACGTTCATGATCTTGCCGGAATGGCGTTCGATCATCGGGCCGAGAAAAAGTTTGGTGACGTGAGTGAGCGCGGTGATGTTGAGCTGAATTTGTCCCAGGTTGTCTTCGAGCGAAACCTTCGCAAACTCGCCGAGCACGCCGTAACCTGCGTTGTTCACCAGGATGTCCACCGCGATGCCTTCGCGTTGCAGTTGGTCAAACAGAAACTGCGGAGCAGGCGCAGCGGTCAGGTCGAGCGGGATGGCTTTGACGGAGATGCCGAACTGGCGCTTCAGTTCGTCGGCAAATTGCGTGAGCTTGGGCGCGCTGCGCGCGACGAGGACGAGGTTGTAATGGTCTTGGGCAAAGAGCTTTGCCAGTTCGTATCCGATGCCGCCGGACGCGCCGGTGATGAGAGCGGTCTTGCCGTCATTCATGATGTTTCGTTGCGAACCGCGTCTCTGCCCCATCCCAATTGTCATTCCGAGGAGCAAAGCGACGAGCAATCTGATTTTCGCTGGCGACCGGAAGAACCCAGATTCCTCGCTACGCTCGGGACGACAACGACTGATGTCAGCACGCACACGTAGCAAGCTACGTCTCTACAGCCTAGACGCTGGCCATGGCGGGTTCGACCTCGTAGATCGAGTGCCACGAAGTCGCCGCCTTCAGGCGGTCGTTCACGTTGTTGATATTCTTCACGCCCTCGGTCTGCAGCCATTTCCGGAAGGCCTCGGCGCCGTGCTTGGCGTAGACCGGAATGCCTTCCTTCCAGGTGGCGCGTCCGCACAACACTCCATTGAACTTCACGCCTGACTCGCCGGCGAGCTCGAGCGCTTCCGTGAACTCGGCGTTGCTTACACCCGCGGACAAATAAATAAACGGCTTGGTGGTGACTGACGCAGCCTTCAAGAACAGGTCCGCGGCTTCTTTCTTGGAGTAGGCTTTCTGGCCCGCATAAGCCTTTGCGCCCTCAACGTATTTCATGTTCACCGGAACTTCAACTTTGAGCACGTCGACGCCGTAGCGCGGCTTGGTGAACTCGCGCATGCTCTCGATGACGATCTGCGGCTTTTTCTTGGCGTACTCGAAGCCTTTTTCGTCCGCGCCTTCTTCGTATCCCACAAACTCCAAAAAATATGGAATGTCGTTGGCGCGGCATTCATCGCCGATGCGCTCCACCCACGCATGTTTCTTGTCGTTCACTTCCTTCGCATCGAAGGGCGTGTAGTAAAGCAGAATCTTGACGCAATCCGCCCCCGCTTCTTTCAAGCGGCGCGCCGACCAGTGATCAAGCAAGTCGCCGAGGCGCCCCGGACCGGTTTTGTCGTATCCCGTCTTTTCGTAGGCCAGCAGCAATCCCGCGTTCTTAGCCCGCCGCTTAGAAGCCGGCAACCCCCACTCAGGATCAAGCAGGATCGCACTGGCATGCGGGGTAAGAACTTCCGCGACCAGCGATTTAAATTCTTCCATCAGCGCATCGCTGACTTCCCCACCTTTTTCCTTAGCCAAAGACTTCTGCAAAGACCCCCTCTGGTCCATGGCAGCTGCGGCAATCACGCCGCGGTTGTTGGAGACTCTTTTTAGGCCTGCTAGTTTGCCGGGAGTTAGCTTCATAGGATTCCTCCGTTTGTTCGATGTGGGTGATTCGACGATGATGACTGAATCAGTTCTCTGAGCAGCTTATTGTAAACCAAAGGACTGAATCCTCAGGCAGTCATTGGTCCATATCTTGTCGTCATCTTGCCATCCGCGATTTAGTGAGGGATCCTGCGTGGCCGCGGCATGGGGTCAGGGGCCGAATCTTTCGATGGCGCGGGCTCGGGCTTTGGCGGCTTCTTCTTCGCGGTTCCTGGGTGGGGCAGTGGTTTCGAGGGAACGGAGCAGGCGATTGGAGATGGCGGTTACTTCCTCGATGGCGGCGAGGAATATGTCCTCGTTGGCCTTTGAGGGTTTGTTGAAGCCGGTGATTTTTCTCACGAATTGCAGCGATGCGGCTCGAGTCTCTTCCTCGGTGACCGGGGGATCGAAGTTAAACAGGGTTTTGATATTGCGGCACATTGCGATGACCTCAATGATTAAAACTCTTGGCCGGTGCTAAACGGCCCTTAGAGCTTGTAACAAAACCTCCACCCCGGCAGCAAGAGGACCGCTCACTGGAGTTTCGCGAACTCCGCTTTGGCTTGGTCCAGAATAGGAACGTCGGGGTCGGCGTCTTTCCATAGGGTGAGGAAATCCTGGTAGGCGATGCGGGCCTTGGCCGGGTCGCCGGACAGGGCGTAGGCTCGGCCGATTTGCAGGTGGGCTAAAGCGCCGAGGGGAGAGTTGCCGTTCAGTCCGCGATGATCGAGTATTCTCTGGAACTCTGCGGCTGCATCGTTCCCGCGGTGCATGGCCAGGTAAGCCTGGCCCCGGACGTAGCTCGGGTAGAGCGCTCTCAGATCGGTTGGCGGAGTGGTAGGCGAGGCCAATTCGTAGGGGCGGGCGCGCTCGGTGAAGTCTTCCGCTTTGGCGGCGTTGCCGCCACTGAGTTCTACGGCTGCGCGGATCGCAGGCAGATGATAAAACTGGAGCAAGGTATCCAGCGGGTATACCTTCAAAACTTCATCCACCAGTGCTTCGGCACGGGAAACATCTCCGATCCGGGCCAGGGCCATGGCGATTACTATCTTTCCATCTCGGCCAGGCGATAAAGCCAGCGCACTCGCAGCATCCCTTCGCGCCTGAACAAGATTGCCAAACTCCGCTTGCCACAAGGCTGCGTACGCCAGCTGCGAGGCAGCGCCTTCTTTCGAGCCTGACCGCAGCTCGGAGTCAACCGCGCGGCGGGAGTACTCGTGGGATTTACTGAGTCGTCCTTGAAAAGCCTCGGTGTCGGCCTGATAGGCGAGAAATATCGCTTCTTCCTCTCCCGGATGGCCAGCGACCCAGGCGAGTTGCTTTCGCATTTCCGGTTCGTCACCCTGCAGGAAAGCCAAAATGTAACGAGCCTGACGAATAAAAAAGTCGTCGAGCTTGCGCGAAAAGGCCTGGTCGACAACTTTTCTTGCTGCATCCATCTGATCGAGGTTGAGCAGGCAGAAGGCCATGTTCCCGTAGGCAACCGAATTATTTAAGTCGAGCGCGATCGTCCTGCGACCTGCGGCAACGCATGGCTGGTACTGCCCGACCCTCAAGTAGGCGTCAGAGAGGTTCAGGGGAGCCAACCGATCGTCCGGATAGGTCTTTTCCCACAACTGATATACCTCGAATGCCTTATCCAGTTCCCTGGTGCCGACCGAGTAGTAAGCAGCAAAAGTCTCGAATTTCTCTCGCTCGCTAATCCGACTGCTCAATTCCACCGCCCGCTTCAGGTAGGTTGTGGCAAGTTCGGACTGGCCGAAATTCGCGTAATTCACACCCAGGGATTCGTAGCCTTCTGAGAAATTTTGATCCACCGCGATGGCCTGCTTGAAAAATGGAATCGCTGCCGCGCTGCCCTCGGTGTCCTCCGCCTTTTGTCCGAGCCGGAAAAACCGCAGGGCCTCAAGCGAAGGAGTTGTCGCCTGGTCAAGGGGAACATCGTACCTTTGGATGGAGCTGAGCGATTCCCCCAGTGTCTCGCGGGTTTTCGTGGAAATACGATCAACTGCCTGGAGTATTTTCTCCCGGCTATCGACCTCTGCTTGCTGCCGGGATACCGACTCGCCGGTCTGGCAGTTCACCGCGTTAAGACCCAGCGCGTAGTGAGTGCCCAAGCCGGAGACTGATCCGACCAGCACGGCCGTGCTGCCCGCTCGCTGACAAACCTCCCGCGCCACCGGCTCTGTGAGGCGGTCGGTGGCGGGCCGGCCCATGTATCCGAGTTGTTCGCGTACCTTGTCGTCGGAAAGAATGCCGAGGAATGGGGATTGGTCGAGACTGGCCAGCAGAGCCTGTCTGAGGGCATCCTCCAAGATTGGGTCAGTGGTGTTATTGACGAAATCAGCGAGGACGATGGTGGTTTTCCCGGTGGGCTTTTTCGCCTGCCGCCAGCGCCAGTACAAACCGCCACCCGCCAACGTCGCAAACAGCAGCGCTGCGGTTGGAAGGAGAATCTTCCATTGGCGAGTGCGCTGCCTGGCCGAGTTTTTCGCGGCACGAACGGGCGAGGCGCCCGTTGCCACATGGGATTGGGCTTGGACTGGGCTTATGAAGCGGTAGCCTCGGCGAGGTACGGTTTCTATAAAGCGAGGTTGTTCGGCGTGATCGTCCAGGGCGTCACGCAGTCGGTTTACTGCTTTGTTCAGGCTACGGTCGAAATCGACGAAAGTGTCCGAGGGCCACAACTGTTTCATCAGTTCGTCGCGGGTGACCAACTGGCCGGGGGCGGTCGAGCAACACGGCGAGGACTTGAAAAGGCTGTTCCTGAAGATACGACGTGTGCCCGTTACAGCGGAGTTCGCGGGTGCGCAGGTCGAGCTTGAACTCTCCAAAATGCACGGACGATTCGGATTCGGCGGGAATTGCCATCGCGCCTTACTCCAGCTCAAAGCGATCCGCGAAAGTCTAACACCGGATTGTGAAGGCTGTGCTACAAAACCGACTTGTTTTCAAGCCATTGAAAACATGTCACTTGCGCCATGTCACAAATATGTCACTCGGGGTCGCATCCGCGCCATTGACTCCGGAGGCCTCGCGGTGCAGAGTTGCGTCCGCGCAGTCGCAGCCGGCCCTTCCCACCCCGGCCCTAACGTCGAGCCGACGCTACCGCACACTTAGAGGGAGAAGTGTTTATGAAATGCGCAAAACTGGCGTACATCACTGAGATGGCGTCCATCAACCCGTCCCAGTCAGTCCATCAGCAGCTCAACATATCCCCGGCTGCGGCAGTCGTGGCGGTGGCGATTGTCCTGGCGTTGGCCCATCCGGCTGAAGCGAAGATCGTTTACACACCTGCCAACCAAGATCTGCTAAAGGGCCAGTTCGATTTAGATCTCAACAATGATGGAAAAACCGACTTCACTCTTACTGGATCTCTTGTGAGAAGGGGCTGTGGGGAGTTTGGAAACGCTATCACTGCTTCGCTTAACATCGTTCCGATCAGAGGTAACGGCTATGAGGGAAGGAATGCCGCGAAGCTAACGACAGGTTCGCCTATCGGCGGCGGGCGAAGGTTTTTTGCCCGTGCGGCACGGATGGCGAGCGTTAGTCAACAATGCACACACATCCCCATGTTCACAGGTAACTGGGTTGTTCGCGGAGGGGTTGATGGCTATCTCGGGCTGAAATTCAAGATTCATGGGAAAGACCACTATGGGTGGGCGCACGTAAAGACCAACCTAGCAATTGAGCACTATAGCTGGTTTTCAGCCACGTTGACCGGCTACGCCTATGAGACGACCGCCGGCGTGTCAATCAAGGCTGGCCAGATCAACGGCGCGGCGGACGAACTGGATAGAGAAGGCTTGGACGCCGAAGCTTCTATCATCCGGCCGATTTCGCAGATTCGGCAACCAGCTTCGCTCGGCACCGGACCTATGGGAATCCCGCTGCTTAGGCGGAAGGAATGGATAGGCGCTGGGAACGGCATTGCAAGGAGGACTACATGAAACGCTCTTCCGGGCTCCGTAAGACAGCTTCCAAGCTCTCCGAGTCAGTCCAGCAGCAGGTCAACATGTATGCACTTGCGGCAGGTGCAGCCGGAGTCAGCTTGCTCGCGTTGGCTCAGCCGTCGGAGGCGAAGATCGTATACACGCCCGCCCATGTGGTAATTGTACCGGGCGATGGCAGCTACAATCTCGACCTCAACCACGACGGAACAACCGACGTCACAATATCGGCACCAGGCCATTTTGGTTTTTACTGTGGCCCGGCCATTAAGGCGAGTTTTTTTGAGATCCCGACCTCGGGCAACGGAGTCGACGGCTCGCCACCGACGCCGCTCCGTGCAGGAGCAAGAATCGGTGGGAGAAAAGGCTTCTACGGAGGGAAAGGGTTATTAGCCAGCGCAATAATCCACAAGGGCGGCGGCTCCTGTAGGCACGGAGGTGCCTGGTGGAACGTTACTGACCGCTACTTGGGAGTGGAGTTCAAGATTCACAAGAAAACCCACTATGGATGGGCCCGGTTTACTTTCGATGGAGGACAGAAGGCTACGTTGGCGGGCTACGCGTACGAAGACATCGCGGGCAAGTCAATCATAGCTGGCAAGACCCACGGTCCGGCAGACGATTCCACTCTCAATCTGGACTCGGCGAAGGCGCATGATTTCGGCCTCGGTGATGCCCTAACCAATCCCATTTCAAATACTCCGCAACCCGCAGCGCTCGGCATGCTTGCACTCGGAGCTCAGGGCGTGCCGTTGTGGCGGCGGAAGGAGTCGCTCGCCTGTGTATCGGAAAACAATTAGGGTCGGCTAAGGCCAAGAGGAGAAGGCTATGAAATCCGGAAGACTGATTTCGGCAATGGCATTACTCGCGCTGGCGGTGACCCAACCGTCTGAGGCAAGAATTATCTACACCCCAACTCACGTCAAAATAGACAATCCATACAAGCTCCATGTGAACCATAACGGAATAACCGACTTCACCATCCAGCAGAACCACGTTCACTATCGGCGGTGCGGTCAGGGCCCGTTTGATCAGGATTCACTCACGGTGACAGCGGCCCAAGGCAACGGCGAGGTCGGCTCGCAGCAAAACAACACTGGCTACGTAGCAGCGCTCGCTCGGGGCGTAACAATCGGGTCCAGACAGAGTTTCATTTCCAATTCTGGGGCTATCATGGCCTGGGTCTATTCAGGTTATGTGCCTGGTCAGGAGGGTTGTATGTATTTTCACCACATCGAAGGGGACTGGGTCAACGTTTCGAACCGTTACCTTGGAGTGGAGTTCCAGATCAACGGAAAGACTCATTACGGGTGGGCGCGGCTGAGCGTTCAAGCGGGCTACGTCTACATTCATGCCACGCTGACCGGATACGCCTACGAAGACATCGCGGGAAAGTCAATCAAGGCTGGCCAGACCCAAGGCGCAAGGGACGAGCGGGATGAAGAAGGCTTCGGCGCCGGAACCTCCGTCATGCGCCCGATAGACCCTCCACAACCGGTAGCGCTCGGCGTGCTTGCAGTCGGAGCTCAAGGCGTGCCGTTGTGGCGGCGGAAGGAGTCGGTCACCTGTGTATCCGAAAACAATTAGGGACGGCTACAGCCAAAAGGAGAAGATTATGAAATCCGGAAAACTGATTTTGGCAATCGCATTGCTCGTCGCGCTGGCTATTCCGGTTTCGCTGGCGGCGCAGGAACATCCCTCCAAGCACCACAAATACAATCTCGTCGACATCGGCACGCTCGGCGGTCCAAGTTTCTGGTTCAATTTCTCTGGCTACCCCAATCGTCTTCTGGGCAATAAAGGGATTGTCACGGGCGGAGTGGATACGTCGATTGTTGATCCCTTGTGCTTTAACAATCCAGACTGCTTCACTGAGCACGCGTTCAAATGGCAGGAAGGTGTGATAAGCGACCTGGGCGCGCTGCCGGGCGGCAGTGGCAACAATGACAGCCAAGCCTTCTGGATGAATCACCGCGGGCAAGCCGTCGGAGTCTCTACCAATGGCACAGTTGATCCGCTGGTGAATTATCCGTTTTATCGCGCTGTCCTTTGGAGCGACCAGGGAAAGATCCAAGACCTTGGAACACTCGGAGGACAATACGGCGTCTCGCAGGCGATCAATAGCCGAGGGCAGGTGGTCGGAGTGGCAGCGAACGCGATTGCCGATCCCTATAACCTTTTCGATTACATAATCTGGGGCATCTCTGCGGGAACGCAATCCAGGGCATTTCTGTGGGATAAGGACACAGGAATGCAGGACTTGGGCACACTCGGTGCTGGGAATGATGCCTATGCTGAATATGTGAACGAGCGCGACCAGGTAGCTGGATGGTCTTACACGAACACGACGCCGAATCCTGTAGCCACATTCGATTGTGGAAACGGCAATGTCGTGCCAACGCAGGATCCATTTTTTTGGGAGAAGGGCACCGGGATGACAGACCTCGGGACGTTCGGAGGCAACTGCGGCGTGGTAAGAGGGCTGAATAACAAGGGCCAAGTCATCGGCTTCTCATACTTGGCGGGAGACGTCGTTTACCAGCCGTTTCGATGGGACAAAAAAGGAGGGCTGAAGGACCTAGGTCTCCTGGGAGGAGTTTACGGAGCAACTTACGGAATCAACGATGCCGGGGACGTGGTTGGCTGGGCCGATCTAGCGGGAGACGTGGTCAACCATGCGGTTCTTTGGCCAAACGGTAGCACGACCCCGACTGACCTTGGGGTGGTAGGGGGTTTCGCGACCAGCCTCGCCGCTGCTATCAACTCAAAGGGCCAGATCATCGGCTGTCTGACCAGTGACCCTAGTGGTAATTGTTTTCCATATGATTCGGATTCGTTTCTCTGGGAAGATGGAGACATGGTCGATGTGAACATGCTTGTTCCTCCCCATCCTGGCATTCTGCTGTCCGGCTCCGAAGGATACATCAACGATGAGGGAGAGATTGTCCTCCTGGGACTGCTCGACAATGGCGACGTGCACGCTATCCTGCTGACCCCCTGCGACGACCACCACGACGGCGGGGATTGCGAAGAGCGCCCTCAGGGTGCAGCCGCCGCGGCTCGAAGTAGCTCAGCGCTGGTCACCCGGAACCCGACAGCGATGACAAAAGGCAGTCCGTCCGCCGGTTCGAAGATGGGCGCGGTGCATGGCCGATTGCGCTGCGACTCTCAGCCTGTCGTGCCTCAGAGTGGAAATGCCAGCGAGGCAAGAGCCGACTATATCACCGACGAAATGCCTTTCGGGTTGTCCGGGCGTTGTTTGGTTGCAGGGGGGGCTGGCCATTGGTACTACACTGGCTGGTGCCATGGTTCTTATAAAGGCTTTTGCTTAGGAAAGGCGGATCATACTCATTGTCCACGCGGGAAGAAAGCGAAACAGGTCGGACATAATTGCGGTTATGCCTATGTCGACCTCATAAGTGCGTGTTCGAATCGCTGAGGGTGCAACCGCCACGGCTCAAAGTCGCTCAGGACTAATCACGCAGAATTCAAGAACGATGACCGAAGGCAGTCCGTCACCTATCGGGATGACCCGAACGAAAGGTACAGCCGAGGGCGGCTGTCCCTACGTGTTCACTGTCTTAGCGTTAGCGTGCCCAGCATGGCTTGCTGCTTGGCGATCAGGGATTGAACGCCTTGTCCTGCTAAAGCGATCATTTTTGCCAGTTGCTGCTCGTCGAATACCTGGTGTTCGGCGGTGGCTTGGACTTCTACCAGTTTGCGTCCGGCGGTCATTACGAAGTTCATGTCTACGTCGGCGCGGGAGTCTTCTTCGTAGCAGAGGTCGAGGAGGATTTCGCCGTCGACGATGCCCACACTTACGGCGGCGACGAAGTCACGCAGCGGGGCTGAAGTCAGAGTTCCGGCTTCGACTAATTTCTCCAGCGCTAGCCCTAGCGCTATGAAGGCGCCTGTGATGGAGGCGGTGCGGGTGCCTCCGTCGGCTTGGATTACGTCGCAATCGATCCAGATGGTGCGCTCGCCGAGGCGCACGAGATCGGTCACCGCGCGCAGGGAGCGTCCGATCAGGCGTTGGATTTCGTGAGTGCGGCCGCTGGAGCGTCCCTTGGTTACCTCGCGCGGGGTGCGAGTAAGAGTGGCGCGGGGGAGCATGCTGTACTCGGCGGTGATCCAGCCTTTGCCGCTGTTGCGCATGAATGGGGGGACGGTTTCTTCGATCGAGGCGGTGCAGATTACGCGGGTGTTGCCAACCTCGATCAGGACCGAGCCTTCGGCGGTGTTGATGTATCCGGGCAGGATGTTGACCGGGCGCATCTGGTCGGGGGTTCGGTTGTCGGAGCGGTAAAACATACGGGGGATTGTAGCAGGGTGGAGCGAGGAGGCGCCGGGGGTCAGGAGAGCGAGAGATCTTCGCCGCGAAGTCGGGGCGGAGCCGACCAGTCCAACGCTCGTGCGAGCGTCTTACAAAAACCTCTGTCAGTAAGTGGGGATTCCGCTTAGGCGGGCGGTGTCAGCGATAACCGCTCATCGCTGCGTCCGGCTCGCCTCGTTTTTCGGGCAACTTCAGAAACGGCCGGAATGTACCCTATGGCGTAAGCTCGAACACGACGCCCAGCCCTTTTTGCACCCCGCCAAGGAACGTAGTGCCGTAAAGATTTCCTGCCGGGTCGAAGACCAGGCCATTATTTGGGAAACTTCCGTCACCGCCGGCGAACGAATGGAGGACATGTTCTTTCCAGGTTCCATTCGCATTCCGCGTCAGCTTAATAACTGCGCCACAGCCGGTCCCATTGAGACAACTGAGATTACCGCCGGACGTCGTCGTAGCATACAAGTTTCCCGCCGTGTCGAAGATCGGGCGCGCTATGGGCTCACCTCCGTCCTTACCAAGCGTGAACTGATGTAGAACGGTCTCCTTCCAGCTTCCATCCGCATTTGGACTCAACCCGAAGACAACGCCGCAGCCGAGGCCGCCGCAGTGACTGAGAATGCCGCCATACAACGTCGTGCCATAGAGGTTTCCCGTTAGGTCGAAGTTGAGATCAGCAAAGGGAGAGTTTCCGTCCCTGCCCGCAAAAGTATGGAGCACGTTCTCCTTCCAGGTTCCGTCCGGGTTGTGGGCCAACTGGAAGACAACGCCGCAGCCGATATGTCTGCAGTAAGTACTGCGGTTACCGCCGATCTCGGTAGTGCCGTAGAGATTTCCTGTCGTGTCGAAGGTCAAGCCAGATATGGGATGGGCTCCATCTTGGAGACCGGTAAAACGGTAGAGCACGCTCTCGGTCCAGCTTCCGTCCGAGTTCGGGGTTAGCTGGAAAACGGTGCCGCAAGTGCCGTGGCACTTGGGAAGTCCGCCGTAACCGGTCGTGCCGTAGAGATTTCCGGTTTGATCGAAGATGAGGTCACCAAACGGAGCCGCTCCGTCGCTACATTTAGTGGCGCTGCAAAAGGTGTAGAGGAGACTCTCCGTCCAACTTCCGTCCAAATTTCGCGTTAGCTTAAAGACCGTCCCGTTTCCGGTCGCACCGCCCCCAGGGGTCGTGCCGTAGAGATTCCCTTCCCCATCGAAGATCAGGAGCGAATCGGGGCTTGCTCCGTCCCCCTTAGCGGCCCCTTTGAACGAATACAGGACAGTCTTTGTCCAGCCTCCGTGAGTGTCTGGAGCCAGCTTGAATACGCTTCCGCAATTGCACGGCCCGCCGCCTCCCTGAGTCATGCCATAAAGATTACCTCCCGCGTCGAGGATCACGCCAACAGGATGAATTCCGTCCGCACCGCGCTTGAATTTATAAAGTGTTCTGTACTTGCTCGTTGCGGCAGCCCGGGTCGGCAGTACTACGGACATGGCCAGTACAGCCGGGAATCCGACCATCATCAACCGAAATCGCTTCTGCCGCATGGAATTAATCTCCTCTCTACGGGTTTGTTGGATGGAATTTGCACTTACCCACATGGTGTGGTTTGGAACTTGCGATCGCGTCGATTTGGACACCGACGGTGTTTTCAACACAACCACGACCTTGGCGCCGTGACGCCGCCCTGCCCGGTGCAAAGCCATCGTACTCCTGCGGCGCAAGATGTCAACGCACTTCCCAGCGCCCATCAGTGGCCGAGGTTTACTGATAGTCACTGCGTACTTTGCAACTGGACGACGAGCTGGTTGATGGCGGGCACTTCGAAGAAAATCGAGAGGTCGGCGTGGCCGGCGAGAGTGTCGCGGTCTTTGCCGTCTACTAGAATTTTTACACGGGTGATTCCGGGAATGTTTGCGGATAAGGTTTCTACCAGAGAAACCACCGTGAGTTCCTCGACCAGTATGCCGGAACGGTGACTGTCGGCGAAGGCGGCGTTTAGGTCAATGACGGCCAGTCCGGGGTCTACCAGGTAAACGTCGCGAACGTCGGACCCAGGGCCCAGAGGATGCGGGGTAAACTTGTCAAGATAGAGGTTGAGCAGGGCACGCAGCATTTCGGCGGCGCGCTCCTGGCGTCCGGCAGGCAGCGGGATGCGAACTGGCTTGGCGCGCAACACTCCGGTGTCGTCATAGGCGACGTATAGAATCACCTGCTCGGTGGCGCCAGAAACGGGGGGCGCTACAGGTTGCGAATTCTCTGCAGACAGTTCGCTGCGATCGGCCCGGCTGCGCATCTTCCAGGCATAGAAGCTCATTCCCAGCGTGATGGCCAGCAGAACGGCTATGCCGACGATGAGGTGGCGGGGAATCATCTTTCCGCCTCCAGTTGGCCGCGAAGGTCGGCGAGTCCGGCGGCGATTGCGCCCGCAATCAATTGCTGGTAGGCCGGGGAATTCAGTTGGGAAACATCGTCGGATGCTGGTGCGACTTCGAGCGCGAGAGCCGCTGAGGTGATGCTATTCAGTGGTCGCAGCGGCGCGATTAGAGAACGCGCGGGAATCTGTTTGCCGGGAAGTTCTTTTGCCAAACTCATGGCTGCGGCGCGACTCGCGGATTGGTAAGAAGACTGAGCTGCATCCCAGCCCAGGAATGGGCCGCGGTTTTCCGTTCCGGCGGGGACGAGGGCGGTATAGAAGCGGACGCCGTTGCCCTGGGATGCGGCGTGCACGCAGATGTAGATTGCAGGATGGGCGGAGTTGGTCAGGCTGGCGCGCTGGTCGAGGCTCAGAGTGCTGTCGCCATCGCGGAGGAGCAAGGTGGCCAGGCCGCTCGCCTCCAGTTCCTGGCGCAGGCGGCGGGCAAAGGCGAGCGTGATATCTTTTTCCGCGAGTTGGCTGGTCAGGGAGGCTCCGCGTTCATCGCCTCCGTGGCTGGGATCGATTACCGCAAAATAACGCCGGGTAGCGGCCGGTGTAGTTGTGACCGAGGTTGGGGATGCCGGGGCGGGACCAGCAGCGGTCTGCTGCGGGGGCTGGGTTGGGGTGGCGGCTTGAGCGGGTGGCTCTACAGTGATGCTGCGTCCGTCATGACTGAAGGTCGCTATGAGCGGGAGCGTGCCAGCGACTACCAGTTCAGCTGCGCCGTTGTTCTCCTGAAAACTGGCGGAGGGAATGATCGTGCTGTCAAAAGTGAGGACCGACGAACCGGGCGCTACCACTGCTTCATGGGTGAATACCATGCGCAGCCGTCCCGGTTCCGTGGCAATCATCGGATTCACCGGGGCGGTGAAGTTGATCACCAACTTTGGGGGCGTGGTTTTGCTCACTTGCGCGGTGAAATGCACGGCTACGTTTCCGATAAACAAGCGGCGTGAATTTTGATTGAAGGTGACGGGGCCGCCGAGAATGCGCGGCAAGAGCGTGCCCAGGCAGGAGAGCGGCACCAGGCCGCGGCGGTTCTCCAGCACGAAGTTCGAGGGAAGATCGAAGTCGCTGCCGCGAATACGGGCGCGAGTTTTTCCCGCAGTGAACTCGCTTTCCACATCGTAATAGCGGAATTTCCAGTGAGGCCCGGCTGTCTTGGCGTTAACCGCGCCCAAGGGTTCAAAGAGTTCGAGCAGCCCGACGTATTCGTCGCCATTGCGCTCGAGAACCGGGAGAGAGTAGTTGGCGGCGGTGGAGAAGATGGAAATGTGTTTTTCTTCGGGAGCGCCGGACACGAGAAGCACTGCAGTGAACGCGAGGATTGCTCCCACTGCGGGGACGAGACGTCCCCGCGACCTCCAGTGGGACGCTGGCGCTACTGAGGCGGGTGGGTTACTCCAGCGCATAGATGGTCAGGCCACTTAGAAGCTTGGGGTAGAAGTCAGTGGACTTTTGCGGCAGGACTTCGCCGCCAAAGGCGATGTCGCGTACTTGCCGCATGCGGACTGGGTTCATAAGAAAGGCTACGTTCGCAGCTCCCTCTCGCACCCTGGCCATTGCCTCGGCTGCGTCACGAATGTAGCTGATGTTCTTTTGGTCGCGTATGGCTTCCTCAGAGATTCCCAGTACGCCTTCCAGCAGGCATTTGTGCAACTGGACTACATCAAGGGACTGCTGGCGGAGCGACAGGTTTTGAAACAGGTTGGAAGCGAGTGCCCGGGGCGTGTCGAACAGAAATGCACGATGGGCGGTCACACCGAGCAGGGCGGTGCCGGCGTGGCCAGCCTCGCGCAGAATTCCGAGAGCGCGGTTCGCATCGATGGAGGGATCGACTTCCTCGACGCTGAAGTAGGATCGGGCGCGGTCGCGGAGAGCGTCGGCGGAGAACGATTCCAGGCCATACACCACGCGGTGTGTGGGTAGAACAACGAGACCGGGACTGTCCATATTGATGAAGGTCATCATCACAAGTTCGTAGGGGGCGAGTTCGGATGAGGCCGACGGGGTTCCTTCGGCGGCGCGGCGCTCGTTGCGGTAGTTCAGGGCGGTCTCGTAGCGGTGATGGCCGTCGGCGATGATCAGCTTCTGGTCGCGCATCTTGGCTCGGACGAGTTCGATGAGGGCGGGATCGGAGACTTTGCGGAGGTGATGCAAAACTCCATATTCGTCCTGAAGCTTTATTCCGATTTCCATAGCTGCTGGGGAGCTCGAGGACAGCGCGGCGTCGATCTCGCCGGACGCGTCGCTGTAGAGCATGAACAGCTGTCCGAAGTGGGCGCGAGTGGCGCGCAGAAGCTGTAGTCGATCGGCTTTGGGCTTGGCCAGCGTCTGTTCGTGGCGATGGACGATGCCGGCGGAATAGTCTTCAATCTTGCCGAGAGCGATGAACCCGCGGCGCTCCAGTTCGGGTCCTCCGCCAGGGGGTTGAAAACGCTGGACGTATTGGTATAGGGATTGCTCGCGATCCTGCGAGAGGACGCCCTGGCGGCGCCATTCCTGGAAGAATGTGGCGGCCCGAGTGTAAATGTTTTCCTCTAAATGGTCGGTTGGTTGCGGCTTTCCAAGGATGATTCGGACCAGGTTGTGAGGACTGGCATCATAGTAGCGGTTCTGCATCTCCGGGGTGATCTTGTCGTAGGGCTGGGTCACAACCTTAGCCAGATCAACCTTGGCGGGGTTAAAACGCAGGGCTCGGAATGGGGCGATGTGAGCCATAGCTGGAAGGGGAATTGTACATCTCTGGGCGCTTAGCTGTGCTCCCGGGGGCGGGACTTCTGGGAATCCACAAAATCTTAAATCGGAGAGTTCGCGGAGAACGGCCGCAGAGAACGCAGAGAACAGCCGCACGGAACTTGGCGGAAAAGTTCGAACTGAGATATCACGGGAATTTGACAAGTAGTTGACAATCTGCGGGCGTTCACGATGATCAAATCGGAATGGTTGTTTTTTCCGGGAATGGTTGCGAGCGAGAACAAAAAAGGCTGGCGCCACAGGGATTGAGCTGTGGTACGATCAGCGTCAATGAGGTAGTTGTGGCCTGCCATCACAGATACGGGTCATCCCGCCGCGTGAACTTTGATCTCGACGTGGGGTCTTGCGGGATGCTGAGAGGGGCAGGGAAGCGGGCTCGGGTTCTTTGGCTGGTGTTGACGGCGACCTTCTTCTTCATTTGTTGCCTTGCGTCGATGTCGCTGGCGCAGACCGCTATTGACGATGTTCACCTCACTCCCCGGATAGAGCCGCCGAAGGCCGGTGCCGCTGATTACATCGATCCCTCACTGAAAACTCATACTAAGCCTCTGAAGGTTGACGTGAGCCTGGTGCTGGTGCCGGTCACGATTACCGATCCCATGAACCGCCTGGTGACGGGTCTTGACAAGGAAAATTTCCAGCTGTTTGAAGGCAAGGACGCGCAGGAGATCCGCCATTTCTCGAGCGAAGACGCTCCTGTGTCTATCGGCGTAATTTTCGACATGAGCGGAAGCATGGCCAGCAAAATCGAGCGAGCCCGGGAGGCGGTGGTGGAGTTCTTCAAAACCGCCAATCCGCAGGACGAGTTCTTCATGGTCACGTTCGCCGATAAGCCGCAGGAGGTCTCCGACTTTACTTCTTCGGTAGAAGATATACAGGGCAAGCTGGTGTACACGGTCCCCAAAGGACGGACCGCGTTGCTGGACGCGATTTACCTGGGTGTCAGCAAAATGCGGCAGGCGAAGTATCAGAAGAAAGCGATTCTGATCATCTCCGACGGAGGCGACAACCACAGCCGCTACACCGAAGGCGAAATCAAATCGATGGTCAAAGAGGCGGACGTGCTGATCTACGCCATCGGGATTTATGACCACTACATGGCGACTCCTGAGGAGGCGCTGGGGCCGTCTCTGCTGGGCGATATTGCGGACCTCACCGGAGCGCGTTCCTTCACCATCGACAACCCCAACGACTTGGCCGACGTCGCAACGAAAATTGGGATCGAGTTACGCAACCAATATGTGCTTGGATACCGTCCAAAAACCCCTGGGCACGACGGCAAATGGCGTAAGATAAAAGTGAAGTTGCTTCCGCCCAAAGGATTGCCGCCGCTAAAGGTGTACGCCAAGACGGGGTACTATGCTCCTTCGGAATAGTCGGGTTCCGGTTCTGCTGGTTACTTTTCTTTTGATCGCTATAGCGGCCGGGGCACAAGCTACAGGCCAGTCGGGTTCTGCGGCCAACTCTCCTGCCAGCGCGCCCGCGCTGAGTACCACTCCTGCGAGTCCGGCCGTCGCTGTTCCTCCGCCGGCGCCCGAAGCTAAGGCGCCTCAAAGTCAGGGCAAACAAACTTCAGGAACCCAGAGCTCTCAAACTCAAACCCAGGGACAAGAGTCGAGCGACGCCGGAGTGTTCGTCTTCAAGAAGGAAGTCGAAGAGGTTGTGCTCCACGCCACCGCCATGGATGACAAGAACCGTCATCTGGTTACGAACCTGGACAAGGGCGCTTTCAGCGTTTTTGAGAACAATCAGCTTCAGACCCTGACTTCGTTTCGGCACGAGGATGTTCCGGTGGCTATGGGCATCGTGATCGACAACTCGGGCTCCATGCGGGAGAAGCGCGACAAGGTGAATAAGGCTGCACTGAACCTGGTCCGTTCCAGCAATCCTCAAGACCAGGTTTTTGTGGTCAATTTTAATGACGAGTACTACCTCGACCAGGCGCTGACCAGTGACATCAACAAATTGCGGGAGGCCCTGGAAAAGGTCGAAGCGCGAGGCGGCACGGCGCTTTACGACGCCATTGTGGCCTCGGCCGACTACATGAAGAAGAACGCGAAGTTACAGAAAAAGGTTCTGTTTGTGGTGACCGATGGAGAGGACAATGCCAGCCGGGAGTCGTTGGAGGAAACGGTTCGCCGCCTCCAGGAAGAGAACGGACCGACGGTGTACGCGATTGGCTTGCTGGGCGAGGAGAAAGCGCGGCGTGCCCGCCGGGCGCTCGAAACAATTGCCCAGCGAACCGGAGGAATCGCGTTTCTGCCGCGCACTTTGGATGAAGTGGATGAGATCAGCCGGACTGTTGCTCATGATATCCGAAACCAGTACACCATTGGATACAAGCCCTCGACTCCGAAGAGCGTAGGCGGTTACCGCGCCATCCGCGTCGAAGCTCATGCCAAGGGATACGGGAAGCTTGTTGTCCGGACGCGCAGCGGATACTATCCCGGCCAGGAACCCACAAAGCAATAGGCAGTGCTCGATTCCATGATGCGGGGACCAGCATTCACGGTTTTTTTCGTTTTTTCGAGATCAAGTATTGGGTAAACGATAGAAGCCCCGAAAACCGATAGTCCTGATCTACATAGTGCTCGATCACATAGAAGGCGAAATAATAGAACCGGCAGAAACTCCAGATGGCGATCGCCAGCAGAACCCCCACCTGAAATGATGGATGCTTGAGCAGCAGCAGCGCTGCTGACAACAAGCCCAAGAAGAAAAAAAGAGCACCCTTGGCTTTGATCAGCTTCGGATTGGTCAGGTCCTTCATGTCTTGCCTATCAGATATTGAGCAGCTCGCTACACTGGGCGCCGGTGCAACCCGCGCCTGACTCCTCCCGACCTGCCGACTCGATGACCCAATGCCTGAGTGGTGTCCGCAGTGTAGCCTGACGTCCAGACCGGTTCGATTCGTCTGGAGATGCCAGGTATGGAGCCGAGTCATCTTGCGGTCGAACTCTACAGCCCCAGGCCTTCGGTGCGATTGACGCATTCGCGCGGCTTCCGTAACCTGTAGAGTGCAGAAGACAGCTATTGAGCGCTCCCGCCTGCAGGTCGCTGACGACATCACACAACTGGTTGGCGAAACTCCCATCCTTAAGCTGAGGCGACTTGTGCCCGCTGGCTCGGCGGAAGTTTACGCCAAGCTGGAGTACATGAATCCCGGGGGAAGTGTAAAGGATCGAGCCGCGATCGGAATTATTGGCCGGGCCGAAGAACAGGGTCTGCTTAAGCCTGGAGGAACGATCGTCGAGGCGACTGCGGGGAACACCGGAATCGGGTTGGCGCTGATTGGAGTGAATCGAGGCTACAAGGTCAAATTGTTTGTTCCGGAAACGTTTTCGGAGGAAAAAGTTATGATCATGCGGGCCCTCGGCGCCGAGGTGACCCGCACCCCGGATGCCGAGGGCATGCAAGGAGCGATCAAACGAGCTAAAGAGCTGGCCTCCAAGGATCCCAAAGCCTTCATGGCCGCGCAGTTTGAGAATCCCGCCAATCCTGATTATCACTACGAAACTACCGCACGCGAAATCTTTGAGCAGATGGAAGGGCAGATCGACGCAGTTGTAATTGGCGCTGGGACCTCGGGCACGTTTACCGGCGTGGCCCGCTACATGAAGAAGCATCTACCCAAGGTGCTGGCCGTGGCCGTGACCACGCAGGGCTCGGTGCTGGGAGGCGGGCAGGCTGGCCCTCATAAGGTGGAGGGCATCGGGTCGAGCTTTATTCCCAAGACGTTCGACGCTTCCGTATGCGACGAGGTTGTAGTTGCCAACGATGTTGAAGCTTTCGGGATGGTGAAAGAGTTGGCCGCGCGGGAAGGCGTGCTTTCCGGCTCCAGCGGCGGGGCGAACGTGTTCGCGGCGCTGCAGATTGCCCGGCGGTTGGGAGCGGGAAGGCGAGTGGTCACCATGATTCCCGATTCAGCGGAGAGGTATTTGTCGAAGAAGATTTTTGAAGGTGGAATTTGAAAAAGCACTCAGCATTCAGCATTCAGCACCACAACCGAGCATCAAGTAATCGGTCACCAGGATAGGGACTGATTGCTGAGTGCTCCGACAGGATCATGAATAAGAACAGCAAGCTCCCCGGTTTTGCCACTCGCGCTATTCATGTCGGGCAGGAGCCTGACCTTGAGAGCGGCGCGATCTCGGTGCCGATTCATCCGACCTCGACCTACGTTCAGCAGGAGATTGGTAAGAACAAAGGCTACGAGTACGCGCGGGTCTCCAATCCTACGCGCACTCGTCTGGAAGAGAACCTGGCTGCTCTCGAAGGTGGCCTCACCTCGCGCGTTTTTGCCAGCGGCATGGCGGCCATCAACGCCATTTGCACCATGTACAAGTCGGGTGACCACGTGGTTTGCGGCCACAACCTTTATGGCGGCGTGCCCCGGCTGTTCAACCAGGTGCTGAGTGGCTACGGAATGGAGTTCACCTACGTTGATACTTCCGACCTAAGAAACGTGGAGCGCGCCATTCGCAAGAAGACCCGCATGGTGTATGTGGAGACGCCAACCAACCCGCTCATGGCCCTTGCCGACCTTGCAGCCATCAGCAAAGTCTGTCGCGCCAAGAAGGTGGAGTTGGTGGTCGACAACACTTTCCTGTCGCCCTATTTCCAGCAACCGATTGCGCTGGGCGCCGATATGGTCGTGCACTCGACTACGAAATTTCTCAACGGGCACAGCGATGGTCTGGGCGGCGTCGTTGTGTGCACCCGGCCCGAGCAGGCCGAGGAACTGAGCTTTGTGCAGAAGACGGCGGGAGCGATTCTCTCCCCGTTCGAATGCTGGCTGGTGCTACGCGGGGTCAAGACGCTGGCGGTGCGAATGGAGCAGCACGATCGCAGCGGTCGGGTGGTTGCCGAATTCCTGGCTCAACATAAGAAGGTGAAAAAGGTCTTCTACCCCGGCTTGCGCGATCATCCGCAATACGAACTCGCGCAGAAACAGATGACCGGCTTCGGATCGATGATCTCGTTTGAAACGGGATCGCTTTCGAATGCCAATAAGATGCTGAGAAAAGTCCGCGTCTGCGCGCTGGCGGAATCGCTCGGGGGAGTGGAAACGCTGATCTCGCATCCCGCGACCATGACGCACGCGGCTTTAGGCGAAAAGGGAAGGAAAGAAATTGGCATCACCGACGGCCTGGTCAGAATTTCCGTAGGCATCGAGAACGTGGAAGACATCATCGCCGACCTCGATCAGGCGCTCGCCGCCATCTAGGACACATCGTTGATCCGCAAAGAAGGCCGTTAGTCTGCCGCAGGTTGTCTCTTTTCGATCGGCCTTATTCTTTGCGGGATCTGAGCCGCATGTCGAATCCCTCCCAAGCCCGCGAGTGGAATGCCGCTGACTATCATCGTATCTCCGAGCCACAAGTCAGTTGGGGTGAGAAAGTCCTGGCTAGAGTGCACCTGCGCGGTGACGAGTTGCTTATGGACGCGGGTTGCGGAACCGGGCGGCTGACCGCCCAGTTGTTGCAGAGCCTGCCGCGAGGTCGGGTTGTCGGCGTGGACCTGTCGCAAAATATGCTGGCCGCGGCACAAGACTACCTCTCACCCGATTTTGGCGGCAAGTTCTTGCTGGTGGCTGCCGATTTGCAAGATCTTCCGTTCGAGCGAGTGTTTGACGGCATTTTCAGCACGGCTGCGTTTCACTGGGTTTTGGACCACGACCGTCTCTTTCGTAGCCTGTTCCGCGTTCTCCGGCCCGGGGGATGGTTACAGGCACAGTGCGGCGGTGGTCCAAATCTGGCGCGGTTACGCCATCGAATCGGCGAACTTGCCGCCACGACGAAGTATGAGCGGTACTTTGGCGGTTTTCGTGAGCCGTGGACTTTCAATGATGCGGAAACTGCCGCGGCGACAATGCGACGTGCGGGATTCATAGAAGTCGAGACCAGCCTGGAGGCCGCGCCGACCATTCTGGAAGACTTACTGCAATATTCGGAGTTTGTGCGCACAGCCATTCTGCGGCAACATCTGCGGCTGCTGCCAGACGAAGAATCGGGCACAGCGTTCGTTGCCGCACTCGCGGGCCAGGCAGCGACTGACGATCCCCCCTTCTCACTGGATTACTGGCGGCTCAACTTGAGTGCGAAGATTCCAACTTGAGGCCATTTCGTGTTGCCGTGCCGTCGGGATGACCCAAAAATCACTCCACCGAATCTTCCAGCCACTTCAAATACCCCGGGCTGCCGTCTTCGATCGCAATCGACATGCATTCTGGCAACTCGTAGGAGTGCATTTCCAGGACGGCATCGCGGACTGACTCGAACCCGGCGGCGGTTTTGATCAGCAGCATCCATTCCTCCGCCTCTTCCACTTTTCCCTTCCAGCGGTAAATCGACACGATCTTGGGGACGATGTTGACACAGGCTGCAAGCTTGCGGTCGACTAATGCTTCCGCGATCCGGCGCGCTTCATCCACGGATCCGGCGCTAGTCAGGACGATTCTTTTGTCGGTCATATAGAATCAGCCTTCGGTAGTTTTATTTATGCGCAACAAAGATTAGCACTTTGGGAGGTGTAGTGCCGCCAGGCTTCTGGCCCGGTGCTGAGGGCAGGATGCCCTTACGACGGCCGGCAGGATGCCGGCGCTACGGAGTTCGATGAACGTTCCCATGGCCACTCAAATCAAGTTTGGGACTTCGGGATGGCGCGCGGTTATGGCGGAGGAATTCACGTTCGCCAATGTGCGGCGCGCCGTCAGCGGGATTGCGCGCTACGTGGCTTCGCAGAAACCGTCGGGATCCCGCGTGATTGTTGGACGGGATCCGCGATTCCTGGGAGAGACTTTCTGCTCCATCGCGGCCGACATTCTGGCCGCCCATGGAATCACAGCGCTCGTGATCGCCGACGCTGCTCCTACTCCGGCGATCGCGTATGCGGTGATTCGAGAGCATGCGGACGGGGCGATCAACTTCACCGCATCCCACAATCCGCCAGAGTACAACGGGATCAAGTTCTCAACTCCGGATGGGGCGCCTGCGTTGCCAGAGGTAACCCAGCGGATCGAAGATGAAATCGTGGCCTTCGACGGAAGCGATGGGCGTGTGCCGCAAGCCGCGTCGAAGGCTGTGGCGCAATCGCTTGATCCACGCGGGATGTATTTGTCGCGGCTGCGAGAGATCATTGATTTCGAGATCATCCGAAAGTCCAAGCTGCGCGTGGTCTACGACCCATTGTGGGGGGCAGCGCGCGGATATCCTGACGCACTCTTGCGCGATGCTGGCGTCGAGGTAGCCACCGTCCACGATTGCCGGGACGTGCTCTTTGGCGGACATGCTCCCGAACCGGATGATCATCTGCTGGAGAATCTCCGCGAAAAGATGCGGGCGATCAAGGCTCACATCGGCATCGCAACCGATGGCGACGCCGACCGGTTTGGCATCGTGGATGAAGATGGAACATTTTTTCAGCCGAATTACATCATTGCACTGTTGTTCGATTATCTGGTGGAGAGTCGAGGCTGGAAAAACGGGGTAGGGAAGTCGGTGGCCACGACCAACCTGATCAACGCGCTAGCTCAGTACCACGGAGTTGAACTGCACGAGACACCGGTCGGCTTCAAGTACATTGGGGAGCTGATCAAGCAGGACAAAGTTGCTATTGGTGGCGAAGAGAGTGCCGGACTCTCCATCCGTCATCATGTGCCGGAGAAAGACGGCATTCTCGCCGGTCTGCTTTGCTGTGAGATGGTGGCGCGACGGGGCAAGCCTCTGGGACGCCAGTTGCAGGAGCTATTTGTCAAAGTTGGTTCCTTTTATCCCCAACGAGAGAACTTCCGCTTGACGCCGGCAGTGAAAGAGAAGTTCACTGGAAAGCTGGGACAGAATCCTCGCGACTTCTTCGGCCGCAAGGTGAAGGAAGTGGTACGCACGGACGGGCTCAAGCTGATTTGTGAAAGCGGGTCGTGGGTCTGCTACCGGCTGTCGGGCACTGAGCCGGTGGTGCGGGTTTATTCCGAGGCAGGCAGCACAGAGGAACTGGTGAAGCTGAGCGCAGCGGCCAAACAATGGATCTTCGAGTAGGGCGTCTCCCTAAAATTCGAGTCTTGCCACGGCCGGAGGATGGCCTGCGCACGTTGGTGGAGCGGGCTCCGCAGGCCGAGGCCTGGGCGGACCGGATGATGGAGAAACTTCGTCCCACGCTGACCCTGCTTTACAATTTGCGCCGCCGTCTAGCCACCGGGGCAGTCGCCGCGCTCACGGTATGGCTGTTCGCGCACGTCATGTTTGGTGCCAACGGTATGGTGGTCTACCGGCAAAAAAAGGCCGAATACCTGAGCCTGCAGAAGCAGATTGACGATATACAAAAAGAGAACGAACGCTACACGCATCAGGTGAAGTCGCTGCAAGCCTCGGACCCCGGCGTGATTGAGAAAGAAGCTCGGGAGCAATTGCACTATGCGCGTCCGGGCGAGGTGGTGTACGTCTCGCCTCCGCCAACACCGGCGCCGTCCCCAGCCCGAGAAACGAACGCCGCTCGGAAGTAAGTCTGCCCTGGCGGGAGTTCCGTCACAATTAGTTTGTGATATAGTTCCATCAATTTCCTTTTACAACTGCAAGGCGGGTCTGCGCTGTCTTGGCCTTGTTTTTGACTTGCACGCGCGCAGCGGAAAACGCCGGGCAAGGCAAGGTTGGTTCCAAAAATTTGCGGTCTAACCGCTAAAAGAGGTGTGCGAATGAAAAAAGTATTGCTGGGTTGTGCTGCTCTTTCGATTTTGTTCTTCATGGTTGCGATGGCCTCGGCGGCAGATAAGTCCTCGACCGTGAATGGCTATGTGACCGATTCCATGTGCGGCGCCAAGGGCGCTAATACCGGTCACGCGGCCTGTATGACCAAGTGTCTCGGCAAGGGCGCGAAGGCCGTGATCGTGACCGACGGCGACCAGAAAATTGTGGCTGTCGACAATCCGGATGCGCTCAAGGGACATGAAGGACATCACGTGGCCGTCACCGGAACTGTCACCGGCGACTCCGTCCATGTGGACAGCGTTAAGATGCTTTGATTGTGAAAACAGGAACCGAGAAGGGCGGCTCAATGTCGCCCTTTTTCTTTTGGAACCGGGCTGAAAGCGGTATCTTCAATCGCCGCATTAGTCAGGGGGCTGAGACGTAGCAAGCTACGTCTCTGCACAGAATTCGGCTAGCATACAATGCCTTCCAGCGGGGAACTGGCGGTTGCGTACAGTTTCTTGGGCATACGTCCTGCGAGATAGGCCTGGCGGCCCGCGAGCACGGCGTGTTTCATTGCCTCAGCCATCAGCACCGCATCTTGCGCATTGGCGATGCCGGTATTCATCAATACTGCGTCAGCACCCAGTTCCATCGCGATCACAGCGTCAGACGCTGTGCCCACGCCAGCATCGAGAATGAGCGGCGCGCCCGTAATCATTTCCCGCAGGATTCGGATGTGCGCGGCGTTCTGTATCCCCAGGCCGCTGCCGATGGGCGCGCCCAAAGGCATAATCGCGCTGGCGCCGGCGTCGAGGAGTCGCTTGGCAAACACGATGTCATCTGAGGTGTACGGCAGGACTGTGAAACCCTCCTTTACTAGAACACGGGTTGCCTCGAGCGTAGCCTGTACATCCGGATAAAGGGTTGCCTGATCGCCGATGACCTCGAGTTTCACCCAATCGGAGAGGCCGACCTCGCGTCCCAGACGCGCGGCTCGGATGGCTTCGTCCGCGGTGTAACAGCCCGCCGTGTTGGGCAGCAGGAAGTATTTCTTGGCGTCGATGTAGTCGAGCAGCGATTCTTTGCTGCGGTCAAGATTCACCCGGCGCACGGCCACGGTTACCATCTCCGCGCCACTGGCTTCCAGGGCCCGTGCGGTTTCCGGAAATGACTTGTATTTCCCGGTGCCCACAATGAGGCGGGAGCGGAACTCGCGGCCAGCAATGAACAATGCGTCCGTCATGCGTCCATTGTAACTAAAACGAGGATGTTTGTAGTGTCGGCGGTTTGCCATCGCTTGTGGGGGCGGGCTGCCCCCACGGCAGCGGGCGGGACGGCGGCGCGACAAGAAGAGAAGAGTCAAAAGCGGAAACTACCTGCCGCCGAAGCTATAGCCGAGCGAGACACTGTACCGGGCCGCATAGTTAGAGCTGAATTCAACGTTGTTGCGAATCAGGTAGAGGCGCACTTCCGGACGAACAAAGGCGTTGCGCCAGACGTAGGCACGAATACCACCTCCAACATCTCCCATGAAGTGGTTGCTACTCGTATAGTTGGTGTAGCCGGCGAAGGGATTGTAATTGAGACCGCCGTAGAATCGCAGGTCCTCGCCGCCGATTCCCGCCAGCACCTCAGCCGTAACCGACTTGGTGACCTTCGGAGCCCAGATGGCATTGAAAGCATAGAAAATCGGACGGTAAGGCTCCGCCCCTCCGTACAAATTCTGCTTTGCCCTCCAGTAGATCTCTCCTTCGACTCCTAAACGGTGGACGAGCAGGAAATCTGCACTGAAGCTGGGGTATCCGCCTCCGCCCGCCGTGGGAAACAGAAGCCCCCCGGAGGTCTTGCCCGCGGCCGACGAGAGTGTGCCAAAACCAAAAGCCGCGTCGATCTGTTGTCCGTGCGCGGGCATTTCAAAAAGGCAGAATACAAAGAAGGTGGCAATCAAGCTTAGCTTTTTCAAAGTTTTCTCCAAAGGATTCCTAGAGACTTGGATGTAGTCCGGTGCCGCCGGAGTTGGATTCCGGCGCGCCTTAGTCTGTTTCGGAATCGGTGATTCGTCGGCGCCAACAATTTGGAATTGCAACTCACTATGCTTAACCCCAACGCGTTATGAAAGTTGCGCCGCCAATCTAGAAACGCTATCACGACGCAACCGCTTCGGCAATTGGCGGCCGCGGGAGAAGTACCACGCCAGCAACTATTTGCGTAGACGCACATCTGAGAGTGCCAGGGGAACACGAGGCGAAGCTGGCTTAGCCGGATACAATGGCGGGCATGCGCCTTCCTCTTTGGCTCAAGATTGGCTGGAGTGTTTGGCTGCCGGCTTGGATGCCGTTTTACTGGCACCAATATGGATTACAGAACTTCTTGTACTTCTGTGATCTGGGGAACTTCTTTATTGCGGCGGCGCTGTGGCTGGAGAGTCCGCTGATTTTTTCGTGGCAGGCGAGCGGTTTGCTGGTGTTTCAAACGCTTTACACGATCGATCTAGTGGGAACAGTTTTCACCGGGACGCATTTCATCGGCGGCACGGAATACATATTTGATCCTCATGTGCCTTTGTTGATCCGGCTCCTGAGTTTGTTTCATGTGGTCACGCCGCCGATGCTGCTGTGGGCGGTTTGGCGGCTAGGCTACGACCCTCGCGGATGGAAATATCAAACGCTTACCGCATGGATTGTGGTTCCGATCAACTATTTCTGGCGTCCGCAATTCGATGTGAATTGGGCTCGAGGGCCGTTTTTTCGGGAACAACATGTGGTGCCGGGGATGGTTTACTTGGCGGTTTACCTTGTGCTTGTGCCGGTTGTGGTTTATTGGCCCACGCATGTGATTTTGCAATGGTGGGCCCGACGTATGAGTGACCTCAGGGGCTGAATCCGGCATTCTCGAAAACGCGCTTGGGCGCGGCTTACCAGTTTGCTCTGAGTTGTTGTGTCCTGGAGGACGGGCGAGACGCCCATCCTCCATTGATTGCGCGTTGGGCCGGATCAGGGTGCTGCCGCTAGCGCCCGCTGGGTCGCTTGCAGCAAGGCTTCTGGTCCGACGGGTCGGCCCGTGGCGCGCTGCATCCACAGGTCGGGCGTGATGCGGCCCATCTTGGCCATGCGCTCGAATTCGGGACCGATGGCGCCGGCTTTCTTCATCTGCTCTTCAATCTGGAATGCGATCATGTGGCCGATCGGGTAATCGGGAAGATAGAGGAACGAGTCGATCATGTGGGAATAGATTCCGAGCAGCACGACATCGTTTTTGTGAAAGACGGGAGCGTAGTAACGGTTCCAGATGTCTTTCGATATCTGAACTGTGGCCTCGTCGAGTTGCTTCGGGGTGGCTTGCGGGTGATCGTACATCCAGTGCCACACGGCCATGTCAACGAGCGCGACGCCTCCAATCTCATATGTGCCCCACAAATCGTTCAGCGTTTTTTCCGATTCACTCTTGGCATCGGGTGCGGGAAGGCCGAGCAACTCGAGGTCGTGACCCTGGAAGACGAAGGCGAGCGCTTCGGTGAAAGCCGTGTTGGGTACGCCCTGGAGCAGGGTGTAATCGTTGTCGTTGAGCGAGAAGGTCTGCTCGACGTTGTGTCCCATTTCGTGGACGGCGATGTTGAAGGCTTTGTAGTTCATGCCGGTTTTTTCTACGCGGGTGCGCAGATGCGCTTTCTCGGAACGCATGGACGAACCCATGGCGTGGCCTGAGCCGCGGGCCGGATCGACGATGATGTTGTTGGCGACATATTGGGCACGATCGGGAGCGAAGCCGAGTTTCATGAGCAGGTTGGGAATATCTTTCTGGTAGGCTTCGGCGCTTGGATACTTTTTCGCAACCATCTCGTCCAACTGCGCTTCCGTATGGTTGCTTCCGGGGCGGAATCCGTTGTACCAGACATCGAATGGTTCGAGCGGACGGCCGAGGCGCGCCTGAATCAGCTTTGCGGTTTGAGCGACCAGCGGAGAGCTCAACACCTGTTCCAGCATGGCTTTCACGCGGGCTTCCGGAATCTCGCGGTCTTCTTGGAAGCGGCGGTCGATCAGGGTGGGTGCGGTTGGGGAATACGGGTCAGCCATCCGGGAGGCGTGAAAGTCTTTCAGTAAGGTGGCGTAGCGTGTGTCTGGCTCGGGAGCATTTGTGATAGCGCGGCTGTCGGGGATTGCGGCATCTGAATCTTTTACTGCTGCAGCCTTGACTTCGTTCGTATAGGGATTCCAGTCCACTACCGGATTGTTGATTACGACTTGAGGAATGGTCTGCGTGACAATGCGCTCCATCACCTGCTGGATCATGCGTTGCTTTGCTATTCCGCTCTGGGGGTCGGAGTAGTTGGCTTTGATTTCGTCACGCAAGTTCCAGTGGCTGAGCAGGCGCATCTTGGGCGGAAAGAGACGCTGGCCCTGGGGATCGAGCAGGTGATGCATCCAAATGTTGTATTGGGAGATGTACTGTCCGGATGCGGCCGCGGCTTGGGCGATGGCCAGGTTGACGTCGGCGGGAATGCGTTTGTCAAAACGTTGCGCGAGGCGGGTTTCGGCCCACTGCCTGCGACTCCACGACGGACCGTTCTTGAGGCGTTCGTCGAGCGTGGTGAGAGGGAAGTTCAGGACAACGGTGAACGCCAGTTTGTTGCTAAAGAAGTCATCGAGCACATGAGCGGACGGATCGTAGCCGGCGAACACTTCGTCGAAAGGAAGCACGGGGCCCAGATCGAGATCGGATTGCTGATTGAAGGCTCGATTGATCTCGTGCATGTGGCCATCGAGTTGTTCGAGCAGACTCTGGAAACGATTGAACATGGTGTCGAGAGTGGACTGGTCGCCGGCGAAATTCGCCCGGACGAACTCTTCGAAAGCAGGCGCATCGCCATCGTCCGCGCGCCAGAACTCTGCTACCTGGTGAAGACCAAGCTCGATCCGTCCTCGTTGTTGGCCGCCGTACTTCGCGACCAGTTCGGCCTGGAGCTTGGCGTTCGAAGCATTTATCCACGATGGCGCGGATGCCTTGGCTGACGTGGAAGCGTTCTGCATCAGGGTCTCCTCCGAACAAAGGGGTACTGCGGCGCACACCAGGAGAGTGGCCAGCAGCGTGAAACGGCGGTGAGTTTTCATTTCCTGCTCCTTAGTGCCGAGTCGGGCTGAGGATAAGGCAAGGAATTGCTGAACTCTGAGATGTCCGCGGGCGCATAGTCGGGGAAGGGAAGCATGCTGTTCTCGCGCCACCGTTGGACTTCGCGCGCGACGGCGGCGGTTTTTTCTTTATCCAGACCGGTGTCACGGCCCACATAGATTGTGCGGGAGGGAAAGGCGAAGCCCGCGCCGGACGCTTCGACGATGTCCATGATTCGCAGCAGAAGGTCTTCCTGAATGGCGAGAAACTCCGCGTTGTCCCGGGTCAGCACGTAGCAAAACACTTCCAGAATCAGCGCGCTGTTGTCGTATCCGATAAAACGAATGCGCGCGCCTTCGGTCTCCACCTTGGGATGCTCGTAGAACAGCCGGCGAATCTGAGCGAGAACGTAACGCAGCTGGTCGGGCGAGGTTTCGTAACGCAGGCCCAGTTTGGTGTTGAAGAGAAGTTTATCGCGCCGGCTCAGGTTCTCCACATTCATGGTGGCCAGCGAGCCGTTGGGGATGGAAAGCTCGGTTCTCTCGGGCGTGCGAATGCGAGTCGAGCGGAGGCTGATGTCTTCGACGGTGCCGAGCCGGTCTCCAAAACGGCAGACGTCGCCGATGTGGATGACTTCATCGCCGAGCAGGGAAATGCCTCCGAAAAGATTCTCCAGAGTTTTCTGGGCGGCGAAGGCGACCGCAATTCCGCCAATGCCGAGTCCGGCGAGCGCCGTCGTCGTGTTGAAGCCGAGGGTGCCGAGGATCAAGAAGAGGGAGAAAATCAGAATTAACGCTTTCAGGATTCGTTCACCCAAAAGCATGACGGATCCCGCGCCGGTTCTTCCCGTATAGATTGCGCGCTCGCGAATCCTTTGCGCGAGTTGTTGCAGAATCCGCCACAGCAGCCAGTTGAAGCCAACAATGAGCACAACCCCAATGACGATCTGGTAATAGTGCCGTTGCAGCAACGGCAGGCGAAGATACGTTACGCAAAGAACGTCGAGGCCGGTACCGAATACGAGCCAGAGAGGGCTGGAGATCGCGCTCCAGGCCGGGCTCAGCGACTGTTTGCGCTTTCGCAGCCAGAGGTACCGAGGGAACTTCATCATCTGGACGGCGAGCCATCCTAGCGCTGCGGCGAGCGGGATGGCCGCGAGAATGGCGAGCCATTGCCAGACCGGCATCCCCGCGAACTGGTGCTGGACCAGAAATCTGGGAAGGCGGGTTTCGACCTGGCGCACCTGCAATTGTTCGTAGAGGTCGGGGACCTTGGCCAGCGTGTCCGAAGAAATTAGCCAGATTCGCCCGCCACCGGGATCAGAGAGGCGGACCAGCTCCAGGTCGGCGTCAATATCTCCCGCCGACAGAACTCCGATGCGTTGCCGGTCCAGCGAAATGCCTTCTTGCGGAGTTCCGTCTCGCTGATTGCTGATTGTTCTCAGATTTCCACTGAATGCGCGATCCATCACCGCTTTTAATTTGGCTGCGAGTTCCTCTCCTTGAGTCATGCGCTTCGCACTGGACATTTGAAGATACTGGGCGGCGATGGAATAGTTTCCCGCCTGCGCCACTTGCAGAAATCCGAAGACGGTTCCGCTGGGGGTATCGCGGCCCAGCGAGTCTGGTGCTGGTTGATTTGCCGGCCCAGGTGCGGGCGTGCCCAATTGCGTCGGCAGCAATTGCCCGGCGGCTGCCGCGGAGATCGCTACGTAGAAGAGAAGCCACTGTGTCCGGTGCAAGAAAGAAGACATGAATTTTCTTCTCCAGAGGAAGGGCGCGGATTGCAGACGGAGGTGCGCCCGCGAACAATGCCTGCGTGGAGCGAGAGTTCATTGTACCGAAATGCTATCTCCGCGTTCGGCAAAGGCAAGTCTTAAATCGCAGAGGTCGCTGAGAAATCTATCCTGCGTCACGGGCGCTTGGGCCTGTACACGTGTGTGCTGGTGCCGAAGAAGACTTCGGCGGATTCCATTACCGTCTCCGAGAGCGTGGGATGCGGATGGATGGTCAGCGCGATATCGTGGGCGAGCGCACCCATCTCGATGGCGAGCACTCCTTCAGCGATGAGTTCACCGGCGCCCAAGCCGACGATTCCTACCCCCAGCACACGCTCGGTTTGCGGGTCCACGATCAGCTTGGTCATGCCTTCGGTCCGGTCGATAGTCATGGCGCGTCCTGAAGCGCCCCAGGGGAACCTGGCGACTTTGATTTCG
>Ga0210410_10000661_pt1 | contig 36034 bp, 54 predicted proteins | sample IncBWC4MmetaG_FD_161058 | JGI IMG/M metagenome (GOLD analysis project Ga0210410, IMG submission 161058) | Forest soil microbial communities from Barre Woods Harvard Forest LTER site, Petersham, Massachusetts, United States - Inc-BW-C-4-M | ecosystem: Environmental > Terrestrial > Soil >...
ACGGCGCCGGGCCATAACGGCTCGATGCTCTTCTAGGCGAGGCGCAAGAACATGAGCGCCCGAAACTACGGATCGGAGTCCCTCTCCAACAACCGGCGGAACGTCAACTACAACTTTTCGTTGACGTCTCTCGCCGGCGCGGCAGCCGCGCCCACGTTCATCGAGGGCGACGGCTTCACCAACCTGAACGTGCCGGCCAACGTCTCGATCGGCACGTACATGACGGTCACGCGCACGGGCGTCGGGGTCTACGTGATCAAGACGCTCGACCCGTTCACCGGCTTCATCGCCTGCGGCTTCCAGATCGCCGCGACGACGCCGGCCGGACAGCTCACGGTCAACGTTACGCCCGCGACGCAAAACGCGGACAACTCGTGGTCGGTCACCCTCTCGTGCTTCAACGGCGCTGCCGCCCGCGAGCTCGCGCTGGGCGACTACATCTACGGATGGATCTGCTTCCGCAACGGGACGAACACCCCGTGAGCACGAAGCCGAGCATGTCCGTCGCCCTCATCGGGATGCCCCACAAGGCGCCCGATGGCGGCGACGGCGAGGATGGCGCTTCGCGCGACGACGCGAAGGACGCGATGGATCTCTTCATCGAAGCGGTCCACGCGAAAGACACCGAGGGCGCGCTCAAGGCGTTCGAGTCGCTCCACGACTTCTGCGCGGCCGACGAGGACGAGGAAGAGGCCGAGGAAGACACCCAGGCCGGGGAGCGCGACGAAGAGGAGGCGTAGGCCGTGAACACAGTTCCGGTCGCCACCCTCATCTTGCGCGTTCAGCAGGACGCGAACCTCGAGGGCGCGACCGCCTTCATCACCCCGGCGGAGATCGTCGACCGGCTGAATCGCGCACGCCGCGAGCTGGTCGACGAGCTCCGCGCGTCCGGCGGCGCCGGCTACTTCCGCCACCGGACCACGATTCCGACCGTCGCCGGGACGAGCCTCTACTCCCTCCCTGTCGACTTCATCTCGATTTCCTTCGTCCTCGCGTACCTCACCCCTACGCAGTTCATTCGCTGCGCGCCGTTCACCGACGACATGCGGCCGATGTTCGCGACCATCCTCGGCACCGGGTGGGTGTTCGGGCAGCCGGTCTACTACCAGCTCGACGACTCGGGCGCGGGCCAGACGCAAATCGAGTTCATGCCGGTGCCCACGGGACAGTTCTCCGCGGTGGTCGGCTACCAGTACGCCCCGGCGGATTTCGTCCAGGGCGGCGCCGGCGACCCGTTCGACGATATCAACGGGTGGAGTGAGTACATGGTGGCGCGCGCGGCGTCCGGGTGCGCGCGCAAGGCGAAGTTCTTCGACCTCTCCGCAGCGCTCATGGGCGAGGCCGGAACGGCGCTCGAGCGCATCAAGCGCATGGCTCCGCTCCGGGACATCGGCACGGCCGAAGTCGTGCGCGACGTCACCCGCACGGCGCCCGCTGGGTACTGGGAAGAATATGATTCCTGACCCCTCACCGAACATGCGACCAAGCGCGGCCTCGCACGATGCTGCTCACGTGGGTCTGCGACAGGCCGCGCTCATCGGCGATCGATTGTTGGGATCGGCCCGATGCGTATGCGCGCCGTATCGCGCGCACGATCGGCGTCGTGAGGCGGGCATTCGCATTGGTTGCCCCCAGGGCCCCCTTTCGACCCTTCACGATCGCGTCCTGCACGTTCGCCCGCTGGTCGCCCGGGAAGAGGTGCGCAGGATTGCAGCATGGCGGGTTATCGCAGCGATGCAGCATGTGCAGCGGTCGCCCCCATCGATCGATCGGAATGGGCCCATTCGTCACAATCCAGGCGACGCGGTGAGCGAACACCTGCCTCATGTTCAATTTGAAACGCCCATAGCCGTTCCGGTCGCACTGGCCCATGAAGAGCCAGCAGTCGTCCGGGCCCGCGCGCCGTATCTTCTTCCAGACATCCTCCGGCGTGTTCCTTCGCATAGGCGAACACTAACACGCTGCGATGCGGGAGCCCAGTAATGGCGCGCTCCACCGCAGCCCCGACGCGCCTCACGGTCCCGACGCAGATTCAGTCCGGCGCCATCGGCACGACCAACCCCGCGGTGGTGACGGGGCGCAGCGTCCCCCTGCCGTCGCTCGCCTCGCGCGGGCCCAGCCAGCAGCGCGAACGCTTCGCCGGTCTCGACCTTCCCCCCGGTATCGCGCGCGCGCTCCAGTCGATGCAGGACGCCATCGCGCGCGCCATCGCCATCGTGCGGGCCATTCCGTTCGCGAGCGGGAACATGATTCAGGGCGTCCAGTTCAGCGTCGGCACCATGATCGCCCTGCCGCATGGGCTCGGCCGACCCTGGCGCGGCTACATGGTCGTGAACGTCTCCGGCGCCGGCTACGGCACCTTCCGGCAGATCCCCCAAGCCCGCGCCGATCTCGAGACGAACGCGATCGGCCTCGTGAGCAGCGCGACGTGCGTTGCGGATGTGTGGGTCTGGTAATGCCGCAAGATCCGAACGCCCGACAGACGGTCCAGCTCCCCTTTACGGGCGGCATCGACCAGCGCACCGAGCCGGAATACCTCGACCCGAGCGCGCGCGTCCTCGACGTCATCAATGGCGGATGGCTGAAGGACGGCGGCGTGCGCAAGCGGTTCGGCGTCGGCAGCCTCGCAAACGCGCAATTCCCGGGCGATCCGGCGATGCAGCCGCCGCTCCGCCTTGTCACTCGAGGGGCGGAGCTCGCGCGCATCGACGGGGACAGCTTGTTCTCGTTCTCGCCAGCCGCGGGGATGTGGTCGCAGCGCTCGCTCATGCCGGCATCGGCGGCGACACGGCAGCATTTGGCCACGGCGACGGGGTGGCTCATCAGCTTCACCGAGTCCGAAGGCAACGGTTTTCGCGCCGTCACCTACCGCAACCAGCCCGGCGGGACCGGTGACGTCTTCACGAGCGTCTACGATTTGGCGACCGGCGAGGCAGTGTTCCTCAACTTCAAGGTAAGCACCGGGCAGCAATACCGGAGTCCCGTTTGCCACATCGTCGGCACGAACCTCTACGTTTTCTACATGTGGGCCAACGGCGCGAACGACAACATCGTTGCGCGGGTACTCAACCTGACGACGATGACGTGGGGCGTGCAGACGAACGTCGTCACGGACGCATTGCTGAACGCCAACTTTTATGACGTGACGCCTTATGTCGGCGGCACAGGTCTGCTCCTCTTCTATGTGCAAGATGGGGGCAGCGGAGTGCAGAATGCCCGCGCCGCTCGGCTCGAGGCTCTGCCTGCGCTCACCGTCTCGGCGTCGTTCAACGTCCAGACGATTGCGACCGATGGCACCATCTCTTACGCCGCTATGTGCTGCCGACATGATGCGGCGACAACGAATCGGGCGTGGTTTTTCTGGGAACAGTTCGGCGGCGGAGCCTACACGTTCGACGAAGCGGCCTACGACGCGACGGCGTGGACCGCCATCGGGGCGCCGCCTTACCCGGTGACGTATACGGGCTACCTGGCGGCGCTGCGGGTCCCCGCGCTCGGCATCGAGATCCTCTCCGCAACGCAGGCGCTGTTCACCTTTTGCATCCCGCAGACCGGCACGAACCCGAGCGTTGCCCATGCGGTCTACACATCGACCGGTGGCGCCATCGCCGCGCGCAGCTACCCGCTCGGTGAGTTCATCAGCCGGCCATTCCTCGCCACGATCAACGGAACGACGCGCTGCTACGTCATCTTCGCGATGTTCGAACAGATCGTCCCTGGCGGCCCCTATTACACGACCTACTACCTCATGGACACGCGGGCCTACGACGCGGGCGGGTTCCCGCGCGTCGTCGCGACGCTGGCGCCGCGGCAAGGAAATAGCGCATACGTGCAAAACGCACAGTTCACGGATGGGCGCCCCGTCTACGGCTCCAACATCGGCCTACCGAACGCCGGCTCCTTCAGCTTCCCCGTCATCGTCAACCCAAGTGAGGAGTTCGCCAATCAGAGCGTGAGCACGATAGCCGCTCTCTTCGTCGACATCCTCACCTTCGACTTCACCGGTGCGACGACGTGGCAGGTGGCCGAGGGCGACAACGAAACCTTTTTGTCTGGCGGCGTGCCGAGCTTCTACGACGGCAACGGCGTCCAGGAGTGCAGCTTCTTCTCGTGGCCGACACCCGTCGGCAACCCGGTAGTCTCAACGACCGGCGGGTCTCTCGGCACTGGCCAGTACGGCTACGCATTCATCTGGGCGCAGGTCGACGACGCCGGGCGCATCCACCGCTCGGCGGCCTACACGGCGAACATCACAACGACCGCGGCTACGTCCTCGATGACGTGGACGTTCAACAACCTCCCGTACACGGCCCGCTACCCGTCGCGGCAGGCGCCGGTGCTCGAGATGTATCGCACCGCAGTGAACGGCACGATCTATTACTACGTCGCCACGCTCGCCACGAACGGGCTGGGGGGCGGAGCCATTGGTATCCTCGATACAGCATCGGACGCGTCGATCAACACGAACGCGCTCCTCTATACGACCGGCGGGGTCCTTGACTCGATCTGTCCGCCCTCCGCACGCGCGATGTGGCGCCATCAGGCGCGCATCTGGATGATCGATGACACGGGTTACGTCCTCTGGTACACGACCGCGTTCAACGGAGCCGACGCGCCCTACTTCAATGAGGGACTGACGTACATCGTCTACGACGGGCCCCTGACCGCGGGCATCGCTCTCGACGACAAGAATTTCATTTTCTCCGCGACGCACATCTGGATGTTCACCGGCGACGGTCCGCCGCTCACCGGCCAGGGCAGCGACCTCTCGAGTCTCATCTCCATCCCGAGCGACGTGGGCGCCGCGGACTGGCGCAGCGTCGTCGTCTTCCCCGGCGGCATCCTCTTCCAAGCGCCGAGCAGCGGCGTCTACCAGCTCGGCCGCGACCTCGCGGTGACGTTCATCGGCAAGGCCGTGCAGGACCTCACCGCAGGCAAGAGCGTCGTCGGCGCGCAGCTCGTCGCCAGCCAGAACCAGGTGCGGTTCCTCCTGAGCGACGGTTCGTCCCTCTCGTATGATTACGTCTTCGGGCGCTGGTCGCGGAACAGCTATGCGTACCCGCTGACGTGCTCGGCCTCGACGGGCGCGGGCGCATGGGTCGCGGGCGCGAGCGACGGGTTCGTCTACCAGGACAAGACCGCGGCCTCGACCAAGCCCTGGTACGACACGAAGTCCGGCGTGCACACGTGGATCACATCGAGCGTCACGACCGGCGACGTAAAGACACTGGGCCTACAGGGCTGGCTCGAGCTCGGGCCGGTCCAGGGCCTCGCGCCATGGCTCGACCCCTGCGACGTCACGATGACGCTCACGTTCGACCACGGGCGCGCGACGCAGGCGCACACCTACGCGCACGCCGCGCTCGTCGCCGCGAACTCGCTTGAGGCGCAGTGGCAGCTCTGGCCGCAGGCGGCGAACGCCATCGCGGAGTCGGTCCGCATCACGGTGAGCGACGCGCCGGCCTCGGATGCGACCTCCGCGACCGGCCAGGGCGTTCGGTGGCTCGGCGTCGCGGTCGACGTCGCGCCCATCGGGCCGCGCAATTTGAATCTGTCGGCGAGCGTCAAGGCGTGAGCGGGAGAGGATACTGAGGCCATGGGTTACGGCGGCGGCGTCTACAACAAGGACGGGGGCGCAAACTTCACCGGTGGCAATGGTGCGGGCCAGGGAAACCCCGCGCAGGGCTTCCAGCCTGGCGACAGAACGACCGGCGCCTCTCCGATTCACTACGACGGTCTGCCATGGGGCGATCTCCAGCCAGGCACGAACGGGGGCCAAGTCCTACAGGGCGTCGGCGGCACCTGGCCGCAGGGACCGGGCAATCCATACGGCCAAGGCGTTGTGCCCGGCGTTCCCAGTGGGGCTGCGCCGCCACCGCCACCTGCGCCTCTCATCGGTGGAGTCCCCAACCCCGGCAACTACCAGTACAGCTCCAACTACGGCAACGCGAACCAGACCGAGGGCGCGTATGCGGGCATGGGAGCCGCCGCGCAGGGCCACGCCGCGCCGACCGTCGCCGATCCGCAGGGGCGCGTCGACCAGAGTCGCGCCGGCGGCGTGATGAACGGCTTCTCGAACGTCAACAACTACTACCAGGGCGTCTTGAACGGCACCGCGCCGAGCATGGCGCAGGCGCAGATGACCGCCTCGACCGACCAGGCGATCCGGGCGCAGGAGGCGATGGCGAATAGCGCCCGCGGTCCGCTTGCTGGCGCGCTCGCGGGGCGTGAGGCGGCGCAATCGGGGAACGTCGCGCTCCAGGACGCCGCGCAGAAATCGATGATTGGGCGCATCCAAGAGGAGCAGAATGCCGCGCAGGGTTACGGTCAGAACCTCGCGAACGAGGGTGGATTCTCGGCGACTGAGCAGGGCCTCAATCAAAATCTCGGCATCGAGCAGGCACGGACGCAGGAGCAGCAAAACGCGCTCAACCAGGCCGGCGCACTCGGCTATGCGCAGCTCGGGCAGCAGACGTCGCTCGCGCAGCTCGGCGCCGGGAACGACCTCACGAAGGCGCAGCTCGCGGAGCAGGGGCTCCAGCAGCAGGGCTCGCAGTTCCAGACCGGCCAGAACAACAACCTGCTGGCGGGCGCCATCGGCGCCGGCGCTGCGCTGCTCCCCCTCCTCGCCGCCGACGTGAAGATGCGCGACCCCGCGGGCGGAAGCGGCTTCACCCTCCGCGAGGAGCCCGACTTTATCGCCGTCCGGAATGACCGCACCGGCAAGCTCGGCAAGCTGCGCGTCGACCCGCTCGAGCCGCACGAGATGCAGCAAGCGCGCGCGCCGCACGGAGCCGACGCGCTCACTGGACCGATTGCCCACCCGCTTCCCATTCGCGACCCGCGCACCGGGAACCTCTTCGCCGCGGACCTCCCGCTCGCCGGCGTGGAGGACTCGCCGCAGCTCTCCGCCGCGATGCAGGGCGCGGTCGGTGCGCCGAACGCCTACGGCGCGTACACGCCCGACGCGGGAGCTCCCGGCGGCCTCGGCTCCGTGCTCGCCGGCAGCGACATGAACGCGGCGATTCGTGGCCTCGACCCCAAGACGCGCAAGGCGCTACTCGGCGCGTCGTCGTCGATGCTCCAGGGCGCGGCGCGGACCATCGGCAGCAATCAGGCGCCGCCCGTCCCGAGCATGGCGAGTCTGCTCGGCGGCTGAACCGACAAATAGGCCGCTGCGCCAGCATGAGAGGGTGCCCGACCCGAACCCGCTGAGCCTCGCGGAGATCCTCGCGCGGCAGGGGCTGACGCTGCCGCCGGACGGGGCTCAACCGCCCGCGCCGCCCCCTCCCGCTGCCCCGCCCTCGCTCGCGTCCGCGATGGCTGCGCAGGGCCTCCAGGCGCCTCCGGGTGCGCCTCCGCAGGCCGCTCCGCCCCCGTCGCCCTTCTCGCTCGTCCAGCCCTTCGCGCGGCCTGGAGCGGGCATCGCCTCGCCGCAGCCGCAGCCGAATCCGTTCGCGGGCCAGGTGCGGCAGCATCTCACCGATGCGGAGCTCGTCGACGACATGGGGACCGGCGGCCGGCAGCACCTCCCCGGACCGGCGAAGGGCAAGCGCGACCTCTCCGAGCTCTCGTTTGCGAAGGGCGAGGCGGGGAGCGAATCCGACGCGGCGAAGCGCGCCGCGATCGCGCTGACGCCGCGCCTCCAGAACGTTCCGGCGACCGAGACGCCGCGGATCGCCCCCGGCCGCATCGCCGGCATCGAGGGGTCGCAGGCAGAGCAGGAGGCCGCCCTGCGCGACCTCGGGGCCGCCAACGTCCGCCAGACCGAGGACGCCGGCACCGCCGCCGCGCTCCACGGCAAGACGCTCGCCGACCAGAAGGCGGACATCGAGAAGAAGGCGGCCGACCGCGACACCTTCATCGCCGACCAGCAGGCGAAGATGGACAAGCTCTCCGCCGACGTCGCGGAGCAGAAGATCGACCCGGACCGATGGTGGCACAACCAGAAGACCGGGTCGAAGATCGCCTACGCGATCGCGGCCGGGCTCGGCGGCTTCCTCGAAGGCTTCCGCGGCACCCCGAACCGCGCCATGGAGACGATCCGCAGTCACATCGACGCGGACATTTCGGCGCAGCGCGAGGCCATCGAATCGAAGAAGGGCCGCGTGAAGGACATGCAGGGCCTCCTCGCCGAGACCTACCGCCGCTTCGGGAATATGGAGCAGGCCGAGTCCGCGGCGCGAGCGATCGCGCTCCAGCAGGTCGACTCCGAGCAGCAGGCGTACGCGGCGAGTTCCGCGAGCGAAAAGGTGCAGGCGGAGTCGCGCGTGCAGAGCGCGCAGCTTCAGGAGGCGAAACAGAAGGAGCTCGCGGGGCTCTACGCGTACACGCCTGCGCACGCTGCCGTCAGCGGCCCGACGCTCGCCGACTACCGCAAGTACGCCGAACACTGGTCCATGAGCGATCAGAAGGTCCCGCTCATGGACTTCGGCGAATGGGCTCAGTCCGTGGCCGGCGGCGCAGGACACGGCGCAGCCGCCCCTCCGAACGGGACGCCCCAAGACCGCTACAAGAAATACGTCGATACCGTCGTCGAAAAGGGCGAGACGCCGCTCTCGCTCGACGAGTGGCAAAAGAAGACGAGCGGGGAGATCGCGACCGCGCCCGGCTCGTCCGTCCCCAAGCCCGAATCGACTGCTTGGAGCTGGACGCACGCCATTCCCGGCGGCCCTCCGCAGTCGAGCGACGCCTTCGCGAAAGAGATCGTTCACGCTCGCTACAACGCCGCGATGACGAAGGGCGTGCTCGACAAATACGGGCGCGGCGCCGAGCGCAATGAGGCGCTGATCGAGAAGCTACAGAAGGCCTACACGGTCAACCCCGGCGACACGCAGGAGACGATCGATCGCAAGACCGCTGCCGCGCAGGCCGACCTCGGGATGGCCGCATTCGGAGGGTCCGCGGCCAAGGTCGGCTTCACCCCCGGCGTGAAGTGACGTGGCGACGCTCTACGACAAGAGCGGCAACCCGGTAGAGGTCCCGGAGGCCGACGTCCCCGACAAGCTCGCGTCCGGGGAGTTCGGCGTCCCGAAGGACCAGGCGCAGCACGTTTTCGACCCCAGCGGCCAGCTCGGGACCGTCCCGGGCGACAAGCTGCATGACGCGCTGAAGGCCGGCTACCAGCTCGCGAGCGCAGACGACGTCGCCCGAGCGAAGCGCGCGGAGGAGTACGGCGGCGTGGGCGGCGGGCTGGCTGCGGCCGGCCTCGAGGGCCTCTCAACGGCGACCCTCGGCCTCTCCGACGTCGCCGGCTCGGCGATCGGCGGCGAAGGCTACAAGGAAGCGCGCAAGGGCTACCGCGAGGAGAACCCGAAGTCGACGCTCGCCGGCGGCCTCATTGGCGCCGTCGCTCCCATCGCGCTATCCGGCGGAGCTGCCGCCCCCGAGGAGGCCGCGGCGCTCGGCGGCGCCCGGCTGCTGAGCGAGGGGGCCGAGGTCGCGGAAGCGGGCAAGGGCCTCCTGGGCGGCGCCGGGACCGTCGCGAAGACGGCGGGGAAGGTGCTCGGTGCCCCCGCGGCAGGCGCCTCCAGGGCCGGCAGCGCGGTCGAGCGGATGGTCGGCGCGGCCCTGGGTGCCGACGAATCGACGAGCCTCGTGACGGGGCTGACAAAGCGCGCAATCGCCAAGGGTGCGGGCGCGGCGACGGAGGCGTCCATCTTCGGAGTCGGCCAGCAGCTCGGAGAGGATGCGCTCGGCGACCCGGACGCGAACGGAGAGAAGCTGTACGCCAGCGGCCTACACGGGGCACTGCTCGGGCTCGGGGCGGGGGTCGGGCTTTCGGCGCTCGGAGAGGTAGGCACGGCAGTCCTCGGCCGCGCGTCAACGACACTTTCGGGCATGGCCGAGAAGCAGGCCGTGCGCGCCGTGAACCTTCGGAAGGCGTTCGTAAAGGAGCTCGAGCGGCTCCCGGGCGGCGCGGAGGCAGCGGGACGACAGATACTCGACGACGGCGTGCTCAAGGCGGGGGATACCGTCGAAACGCTCGCGCCCCGGGTGAGCGCCGCGCGGACGGCCGCGGGCGAGAAGGTGACCGGCATCCTGGAGACTGCCGACAAGGCCGGACTCGAGGGGCCGCGGCTCGCTGAGCTCCGGCAGCAGATCCAGACGGAGGTCCTCGACCCGCTGCTCAAGATTCCGAAGACGAACGCGGGAGCGATCGCGAAGGTGCGCGGCATCCTCGATGACCTCGAATCGTTCGCGGGAGTCCCGGGCGAGCAGGCTGCCGCACGCGTGCACGCTCCGCCCGTCGACGAAGCGGCGGCGTCGCGGGAGCTCAATCGCATTGGCGGAGAGGAGTACGAACTGCGCCAGGTTCCCATCAGTGCAGTGACCGACAACCGCGAAGTTTGGAGCCAAGAAAAACTAGCCGACGCAAAAACAAAACTCGCCTCGGGCAGTCCGATGCTCGATCCGGATTTGTTCGCCCAAGCGAAGCAAATGGAAGTCCTCAAGGGGTCGGTGCCTGGGATGGCCCAGTTGCAGCGAGAATTGAAAATTGGCTATGCCCGCGCGGCGCAGCTCAGGGAGGCTTTGAGCTCCGGGGAGGGCGCTTTGCCCAGCCAGCTTGAGCGTGTCGGTGGCGACAAGATGCCGCCCATCCGGCTCGCTGAGCACTACGAGGGCGAGGGCTATACGGTCGCCGATGGGATCCACCGCCTGAACGCGGCCGAGGCGGCTGGCTTCACGCACATCCCGGCCATCGTCGAGAAAACTGCACCGCGATTCGGTGAGCAGGGCGCGGGCGCCATTGACCGCAGCGTGCTCCTCGACAACGCGAAGCTCACCTTCCGCCAGGCGCAGGACTTCCGCGGCACGATCGGGAAAAGCATCGAGTGGCGCGTCTCCCCCCTTGGCCCCGTCGACAAGGCGAACGAGGCGGCGAAGGACGTCTACCGTCTCATCGAAAAGAACGTCGAGCAGACGGGCGAGAGGGCTGCAAAGGAGATGGGCGGCTCGTTCCTCGACGAGTACAAGCAGGCGAAGCTCGCCTACCAGCGCTACACGGTGCTCGACAAGGCGGCGCAGGACGCGCTCGCGGCGCGGACCGCGAATCGCATCGTCTCGCCGAGCGACTACGGCGTCGGCAGCGCCGTCGCGGCCGGCGCGATCGCCCATGCCGCGGCAGGTCCGGTCGGCGCCATCCTCGCCGGAGCAAAGGGGCTCGCCGCGTCAATGCTGCACCATGAGGTCCGCGAGCGCGGTAACTCCGCCGCGGCCGTCCTCCTCGACAAGCTCAGCGCCCTCCGCGGCGTCGAGCGCGCCGCCAAAGCCGTGGACCGCGAGATGGATCGCGGAATCGCTGGCATCCTGAAGGAGCCCGGCCGCGCCCCTCCGCGCGTCCGCGAGCTGCCGCAGGAGAACCATCCCTACCGTGCGCACGCCGAAGCCGCGATCCGTGCGTCCTCGGACATCGAGGCGCACGGCCAGCAAGTCGCCGCCGCAGCCGCGCCGCTTGCCCCGCACGCGCCCCGGACCGCGAACGCCTTCCAGTCGGTCGCCGTTCGCGCCGCGCAATACCTCGCCGCGCAGGCGCCGCACCGTCGCGGGCAGACGACGATCATGCCGCATCTCGACGAGCCGCGCATCTCGCAGACCGATGAGAAGAAGTACCTGCTCGTCGCGCACGCGGTCCACGACCCGGTGAGCGTCCTCCACGACATGGGCCAGGGCCGGGCGACGCGCGCGCAAATCGACGCGCTGAAGACGGTCTACCCGAAGCTCTACGGGGAGCTCGTGCAGCGGCTCCAGGAACGGCTCGCGGACCGCACGCAACCGCTCGCGTACGAGCAGCGGAAGCAGCTCGCGCTCCTCTTCGGCGCCGCCGCGGACCCCGCCGCCGCTCCCGCGTTCGTGGCGCGGATGCAAAAGGACTTCGCGCCCGCAGCGGGACCGGGCGGCGGCCCGAGCGGAGCGCCCCGAGGCGGCGCGCCGAAGCGGAAACTGTCGGGGCAATCGGACTCGCTGCGCCTGCCCGGAAGCTGACCATCCGACAAATAAGCGCCCGTTCCACGCTGAAGGGCGATGGGCGAATCCGAACAGACGCGGCAAGCCGACTTCGTTGTGTGTCCACGAGCGAGCCTCATCGCCTCGCTCGCCGTCTCGAACGTCGCCGCCTCGCAGGACCTCTCGCTCATCGACAGTCAGGCGAAGGATCCGAGCGACGCCGACAAGCTCGGACTGGGTCTCATCGGCTGCTACGTGACCTTCCTCGCGGACGGCGGCGACGTCTACATCATCACGGGGCCATCGCAGGCGAGCGTAACGGCGGGCAACGTCCCCGTCGTCGCAACCAACGGCGTCAACGCGGTCGGCGTCTGCTGGAAGCTCCCCGCGAACATCCCGACCCCCTACAAGGTCACCGCGCAGGACCGCTGGCTCGGATACATCTCCGCGAGCGGAACGCCGCAGCTCCGAATTCAGCGATCGAGTCCCTACCCGCAGGCGTGCTGAGGGGCGCACCGTGGTGATGCGCCGCGCATCGATGGTGACTCGACGCCCGTCGGGTGCGCGCGGATTTCTACCGAGGGACCTCGGCGGCCTCGTCCTCTGGCTCCGCTCCGACCTCGGCATCACGCTGAACGCCGGCAACGTCAGCGCATGGGCGGACCAGAGCGGGAATGGCAACAACGCCACGCAAGGCACCGCGGCCAAGCAGCCCGCATACGTCGCGAGCGATGCCGGTTATGGGGGTCGACCGACGCTGAGCTTCGCGTCTGCGAGTGCGCAGCTCATGACGCTCGCCGCCAACCTGCCCGCGCAGCCGTTCACCGCTTACGTCGTGGGCGAGTCGACCTCCGGCGCCGCGCAACAGGAGTTCTTCGGTGACGCCACGAACAACGTCACGCTTTTCTGGACTGGCACGGTATGGGGCGTTTTCGCCGGGGCGGGGTTCAATAGCGCCAACGCCACACGGACAAAGCAGGCGTTCGCGACCGTCTTCAATGGGGTGTCAAGCTCGCTCTACATCAACGCGTCATCGGCGGCAGCGGCGACCGGGAATGCGGGCGCATCCAATCCAGCGGGCGGCGAGGCGATCGGCGGCGAGGCGGGGCCAACCGCGAACGCGCTGAACGGCAAGATTGCAGAGTTGGCTGTCTATTCCGGCGCGCACACCGCCTCGCAGGTCCGCACGATGTTCAGCTATTTCGCATCGATGTACGCGGGGGCGTGGTCGTGACCGCCTACATCTTCGCCAGCCTCGCCGCGGCGCAGGCCTGCGCGCCCGTCGTCGACGCGGCCCAGGGCTACCCGCGCGCCGGCGTCGAGGTCGGCGGCGGCGCGCACGTCAAGGACGTAAGCGGCGGCCCATTCGTGACGGCGACCTACGCGCAGCCCATCAAGCACCCGACGCTCGCGCAGTGGGCCTACCTCGCCGATGCGGTGACGACGCCCGCGCTCGCGCCGCAGGCTGCGACGCTCGGCTTGCCCGCCCCTGTCCCGCTCGACGCGACGTGGACACCAACGGCGGTGATCGCATGAGCGCGCACCACGACGGCAACAGCCACGTCCTCTCCGCCCTCGTCGCGACGTTCGCGGCGATCGGCGGTTCGCCCTGGCGCGTCGTCGCCGGGGACATCGCGGAACACGTGGGGTTCGGACTCGGTGCCGGGCTCGCCACCTACACGATCACCCACCTCGTCACGTGGGCGAAACGACGCCTGTTCAAAGGAGAAAAAAAATGAAGTTCGATTGGCAACACTGGCTATTGCTGCTCGGTACGCCGTGCGCGGTGGCGTTCCTCGACTACCTCGTGAACAGCAACGCGCCGTTCAGCGTGCCAGCACTCGAGCACGCCGGGCTAGCGACGGCGCTCGTCGGCTTGACGCTGCTGAAGCAGAGCGTGTTGACACCCACGGTGAGCAAGTGAAACCGCTCGTCGGCCTGCTGCTCGCCCTGGCGACGTGCCTCGGCTGCGCCGCCGCGAGCCTCGCCCCCACCCCGCGCGTCACGTCCTGCGCCGAGCGCTACATGGCGTGCGCGCCCATCCGCGGGACCGGCTACGGAGCCTGCCGCGCGATGGTCGACCGCGACTGCCTGGACGGTGGGCCGTGAGCGCGCTCGTCCTGTCGCTGCTCGAGTCGGCGCTGGAGCTCCTCGTGCGCACCGTAGGTGACGCGGAGGCGCGTCGCCTCACTGCGGAGCGCATGGAGATCGTGGCCGCGCGTGCCGCCGCGGATGCTGCGCACGCTGCGATCACCGGGGAAGCGGCGTCACCGTGAAGACCTCGCCGACCGGCCTGGCCTTCGTCGCCCAGTGGGAGGGCACGGTCCTGCGCACCTACAAGGACGTCGCAGGCGTGCCCACCATCGGCGTCGGGCACGCGCTCCGACCGGGCGAGGAGTTCCCGGATGGCATCACGCACGACCAGGCGCTGGCCCTCCTCGCGAGCGACATTCGGATCGCGGAAGCGGCCGTCAACGCGAACGTGACGCGGCCCATCGGCCAGAACGCCTTCGATGCGCTCGTCTCGTTCGCGTTCAACTGCGGCGGGGGAGCGCTCTACGGCTCCAGCATCCTGCGATTCCTGAACGCCGGCGCGCCGGAGCAGGCCGCCGACGGTTTCCTGCTCTGGTGCAAGCGGGCCGACCCGGCGACGGGGCAGCTCGTCCAGGACGGTGGCCTCCTCGCTCGGCGGCGGGCGGAACGCGCGCTCTTTCTCGCGCCGGATTCGCCCAACGAACGGCCGACCGCGCCGGAGCTGCCCCCCGTCGACCACACCTCGGAGCGCGACGACGAGGCCCAGGCCGTCGCCGACGAACCGCCCGATCCTCCGGCGGCAGCATGAAGCTCGGGCTCGCCATCGTCGGCGCGGGCCTGCTCGCCTCCTGCGCCGCCTACCAGCCGCGCGAGTTCGTGTCGTACCCACACCAAGTCGGCGCGCAGGAGTACCACCGCTGCACGAACGGCAACTGGTGCGCCGAGGGCTACTCCTGCTCGCGGTTCGGGTGCGAATGGTGCGGGGGCGGGTCGCAGACGCCGTGTCAGACGGCGGGGGCGGACAACCTGATTCCCTAGGCCGCCTCGACCTCTTCGCCGTCGATCGTCACCCGCGGCGCCTCGTCCTCCAAGTCCCACGGCACTTCGCACTGGATGTAGCTGGGCCACGAACCCGTCGCCTCGCACGAGAGAAGCCGCTCCATCCAGATCCGGCAAAGCTTCTCGCCCACGAGCAGCGTCCGCGGCGAGAGCGTCAACGTCGTCACCGCGAAAGGCGGCGTCGTCTCGACGGCGATGATGCGCGCGCTCCGGACCGTGACCCCTACCGCCGCCGCGGCCCGGACGTAGAACGCGAGCTGCGCGTGGTAGCCCATCTTCGTGCAGAGGCGCGTGAGGAGCTCCGGCTCCGCGTTCGTCGTCGTCTTCACGTCGACGATGTGTCCGTCGCCGAGCACGTCCAGGCGCGAGCTGCATGCGCGGTCCTGGTACTCCCAGAGGATGGTCCGCTCGTGCTCGCCAATGAGCCAAGGGGCCGCGATCGGATCGTTCCGGACCGCCGCGGCGACGAGGCGTGCGCGGTCAAGCTCCTCCGGCTTGATGATGAGCGTGTCTCGGTCCTGCTTCGCCTCGAACGCCTTGTACGCGTTGCTGTTGCGCGACCCGTCGAAGACGGCGTAGTAGCAGCCGCCGAGCAGCAGCGCGTGCACGAGCGAGCCGAAGCGCATCGGCGCCGTGGGCTTGAGGCGGCGCTCGACGGCGACGCGGTAGTGCGCAGCGCTCCGGGCGATGTACTTCAGCGATGAGATGTGGACGTAGCCGTCGCCGAGCTTCGGAATGCCGTTCTCACGCGCCATGGGTCGCCTCCGTTCCTTCCTCGAACTCACTTCGCCCGAACGCCTGATCCATCCGGTCGGCCGCCGCGTCGTCGACCGGCTTCTCGAGCGGGTCGCTGGTCGGCTCCTCGCCGGGGATCGTGTTGCGGACGCGGATGCCGCCCACGCGCGCGCCGGACATCTCGACGGAATGGTCCACGTAGATTCGGATTTTCTTTCCGATCCACTCCTCGAGATTCTTGCCGTGGAGCTTCGCGATCGCGTCCTGCGACACGGGCCCCGCGATCCACCGCTTCCGCTTGCCGGCGAACGTGATGAGGTACTTGTTATTGACCTCGTCCTTGTACGTTCCGTCCGGCTGCTTGCGCTTGCGGATGATGTCGGGTCGGTAGAACTCGACCGCTTCGATGACAACGACGGGCTCGATGTACCGATGGTCCGCGGTCTGCAAGTCCCACTGCCCGAGGTAGTCCGACGCCTGCTTGCGCCATTTCTTGTAGTGCGTGCGCCCTTTCGAGGACGCGTCGACTCGTTCCGCCACGGTCAGCCTCCGCTCCTTTGTCGTTCCTTGCTTCGGTCCCGCAAGAGCTCGAGCGCCGCGGACATCCGGTGATGCTCGGGCGCGTTGCGCATCGCCTCGACCGCATCGAGCAGATCGCGCGCGCCGCTGGTGAGCGACACGAGCTCGTCGAGCACGTCGTCGCCGGGGTCGCATCCGATTCCCACGGCCGCCGCCACGTAGGCCAGCTTCAGATCGGCGCGGTCGAACGCGGTGCCGTTGCTGACCCTGCGAAGAATGGCCTGTTGCTGCACCGGATTCATGCGCTCCTCCTCGGCAAACTCGTTGCCCAAAAAACGTCGTCGTCCTCGTCGTCGCGGTCGAAATAGGTGATGCTCGGCTCGGTCAGAGGCGCAGGCGGCGGGGGCGTGGTGTCTCCGCCGTTTGCGTTCGGGTCGCCGGGCGCGCCGGGGTCGTAGCGGTGGGCGGGGCCGGTGCAGTCTTCGGTGCACTTCGCCGAACAGACGCGGCAAGCGCACCAGCGGCAGGTGCAGCTCACGGGTGCTCTCCTTCCGGAATCGCCTCGCACTTGAGGCCCTTCGGGTGGTGGCGGACATAGATGCCGCTCGTCGTCTCGGCGCCGCAGAAGCAGCAGTAGGAGCCGCGCGGGTCGACGGCGCGGACGGGCTGCCGGTTCTCCCCGTTGAGGATGTGCCAGCAGTTTTCGCAGGCGAGGTGCGTCCAGTTCACGGCGACACGTCCTCGTCGAGCCAAACCTCAGCCTTCGCCGTCGTCCTGAGCCGCACCTCGAGGAGCTGCCCCGAGATGCTCACGCGGTGCTCGACCCGCCGCAGCAGCCCGGCGTCGACGAGCGGCTTCGAGACGCGATCGGGAATGTCGTCTGTCGATGCGCCGTGCTCACCGCGGGCGAGTCGGAGGGCGGCGCGGATAGCCGAACGGCGGGTCATATCCGTTCCTCGATGGCCAGGCGTTGGCGCGCGGCGCGCATCTCCTTCGCGTGCGTCTCGCAGGCGAACCACTCGCGCGGGCCGCCCTCTTCGCTGAAGTCGAGGACCTCCGCCGCGGGGTAGCTGCACCCGCGCTCGTCGCATTCGGCGACGCCGTCTTCGCAGTGGCCGCAGCCGTCGCCGTGACACTCGCGGCAGTCGATGAGGCTCATGTGATGGCTCCCGTGCAGAATGGGCATTCCGGGTCACCCTTCGGCGTATGCGTCTCGTGCAGCCCGCGAAGCTGCCGCAGCGCCGCCCGGACCTCGCCCTGCACTCGGGCGGACTCAGGGTGGAACGGAGGCAGATCCATCCAGCGATTGAGGGCGACGATGGTGGCGCGAACGAGGGGGCTCACGACTGCACCATCCGCATCCGGCGACCGCAGCCGCACTGCACTTCGTAGGTCCGGCCCTCGCTGCCGTCCGCGAGCTCGGTCGTCGTCATCCCCTTGCCGCAGGGCGCGCAGGTCCATTGCTTGGTCAGCCGAGGCGAAGATGGGGGCGTCGGGGGCTCGCTGGGCGGCTGGACCATCCGCAGCACGCGAGCCAGCGCCCGCTCGTGCCGCGCCCGCCGGTAGAAGATTGCCTCTACCCAGCGCATGTCCGCGCGCTCGATGGCGCCCGCGAGGAGCTTGGACAGCTCGGAGATTTCGCCCCGGAGCCGAGCGGCGAGCGCGTACGCCCGCGAGCCGGTGCCGAGGCAGTCGCCGCAATCCTGGCCGTCGACGGTCGCGCGCCCGAAGCAGTTGCCGCACGGGAACCGGGGCCGCGTGCCGTCGTTCGCGGGGATGCTCGCCTCGCCCCGGAGAATCGACTCGACGAGGCATTGCGTGCAGTGCACGTACGGCACCGGGCGCGAGTAGAGGCCCGTCGCGATGCGGTGGCCGCAGGCGAGGACTTCGGAAGCGGCCGAGCGGGAGCCGGCAACGGGCTCGCGGCGCAGGACGCGGCGGAGGGGGGCGGGGGAAGCTGCTGCGGGAGCGGCGTTCGACATGACGACCATGATAACTATCGTAATCTGAGCCGTCAAGACTCAGATTGACATAGTAATCAGATTCCCGCTTCGTTAACGCTCTCGAGACCTTGCGCGCGTACGAGACGAGTCAGGCACGACGTCCGTGTCGGGGCGAAAAGGGCGGAGGCCGAGGATCTCATCGAGCGTCAGCCCGATGTAGTCCCGCAGCTTGAGGAGCATCGACAGCCTGACGTCCTTGATCTTCCCGGCGTTGATCTGATTCAGCGAAGCCTGGGAAATCCCCATGCGCGCCGCAAGAGGCCGCTGCCAGTCCTCGCCCGCTTCCTTGTGCGACTGAACAATCGGGTCACGCGCGACCCTGTCTTGGAATGCAGCCACGAGCGATGCCTGCGCTGCCTTCAAGCGAAAGTTGGGGGGAACCGGGGGTCGCGCCACCTGCTCCAACGTAGGAGGTTCACGAATCGCCATGGCAATCTCAGCCGACGCTTGACTTCCTGGAACGAGATTACTATCAGAATCTACATGAAGCCGACGCTGGCCGACCGTATGCGCGCGTGGCGGGAGCATCGTGGGCTGACGCAACGCCAGGCGGCGAAGCTTGCGGGATTCAGTCAACCGATGTGGTGCAAGCTCGAGACTGGGGAGCTCCTCCCGCGGTCGCACCGGGTCGTTACGTCGCTGATTCGTCTGACGCGGAACGATGGTCGATTCGCGCTTCGACCTGCTCTCTTTTCGGTTGCGGCGTGAGGCTTTCGCCATGCGTCTACTCGAGGGCCCCCGCATCGTCTCCGCGCGCGTCCGCGCCGGTCGTCACGGCCTTGCACCGGAAGGTCGCCGTGATGCTGTGCTCGACGGATGTCCGGCTCTGGTCCTTCGACACGGTGAGGTAGCGGCTACTGGCGGCCGTTCCCTTCCCCGACGTGTGCTCGATCGCATCGTCGTACTCGTCGAGCAGGTCATACCCCATGCCGCCCGTTCCGCCATCGCGGCCACGGTGGCAAACGTCGCCGATGAACGCCTGCATCTCGGGCCGATTGAAGAACGGGCCCACCTGGTAGGCCGGCTGCCCGTCCGCGTACGTGATCGGGTGCGGGTGAATCACGCGCCCCTCCGGCTCCTTCGCGGGCTCGCAGAGGTACGGCCCTTCAGTCGCGAGACACACCAGCCAAATCCACCGCATCCCTCGCCTTTGTCATCCCTCACGGCCAGACGCAAGTCACGCCCATGCAATACGGAGAAAGACGTATGTCAAAGCCCCGCGCAGAACGACTCGCGCACGCGAAACGCCGCTTGCTGGCCGAGGTCCGTGTCCAGGATCAGTGTCTGATATGGACCGGGGCCCTCCTAAGGTCCGGCTATGGCTCCTTGGCGCTTCGGCTAGCCGGAGAAAAGCGAGAGTCGCGCGCCCATCGCGTGGCATGGATCGTCTTCCGCGGACCTATCCCCGCCGGCATGCAGGTCCTGCACCGATGCGACACGCCGGCATGCGTGAACGTCGAGCACCTGTTCCTGGGCACCCAGGGCGACAACGTGTTCGATGCCATCGAGAAGGGCCGTTTCCGTCCTATCGACACAAGTCCTGAGGCGCAGAGGCGTCGCCGACAGCTCGGTATCAACGCGCAACACGGAGGACACTCATGAGCGGTCAACCGATTCGACACACGCCCACCCGAACGCGCGGCAACTGGGGCTCCGCGCACCTGGTCAAGCCGACGGCGCAACCGCTGCCGGCGTGGATGCAGGACAAGCGGCTGCTCCCGAAGCGGCCTCCGACGAAGACGGGGCGGCCGTAGCGTGGTCGGCGCAGCGCACCACCGCGGCGAGTCGAAGCAGGACTACGCGACTCCGCCGGAGTTTATCGCGGCGGTTGTCGAACGGTTCGGCCGACTCGACTTCGACCTCGCAGCATCCGCGGCGAACGCGAAGGCGCCTCAGTTCTTCACCGAGTCCGTCGATTCGCTTGCGCAGGACTGGACCCTCCTGCGCGGGAACCTCTGGCTCAACCCGCCCTTCTCTCGCATCGAGCCGTGGGCGGCGAAGTGCGCCGCGAGCGCCGTGTGGAGTTTCAAGCCTGCGCGCCGCATCTTCCTCCTCGTTCCGGCCGCGGTCGGCGCGAATTGGCACGCGAAGCACGTCCACGAGAAGGCACTCGTCCTGTTCCTGAACGGGCGGATCTCCTTCGACGGAGTGAACGGCTATCCGAAGGACTGTTGCCTCGCCGTGTTCGGCGAAAAGCCTGGCTACGAAATCTGGAGGTGGCGATGAACGCCCTCTTTTACTGCGCGGCCGCGCTTGCCGTTTGGACCCTCATCTCGCTCGACGAGGGAGCTCGGTTCGCGCGGCGGATGCGGAGGGAGTGGTGGAGGCGATGAGCGGCGGCAAGCTCAAGTCGGCGGCTCGCACGCTCAGCGATCGCCTCGGTTGCAGCTATCAGGCTGGCCTGATGATGTTGCGCACGTACAAGGAGCGGCATCCCGAGAAGCGCCTCGACGAAGCGCTCGCGGACATCCTCGACACGTCCGCAGTGCACACGGCGCGCGCGAACCTGCGCAAGCTGGAAGAGGAGATCGGCGACCGATGAGCAATCAATCTTCGGAGCGCAGCGGGCTTGCCCCCCAAGTCGCCGCTGCACCGCACCCGCGCCGGCCGGGAGGCTCCGTTGCGAGCCGGCATTCTCCTCCGGATCGACTCTTCGTGCAGATGTGCCCCGACTGCGGACACGTCGACTGCGCGTGGCCGGTAAGGCGTGGAGATGGCGACCCGATCGGCCGTTGCAAAGTTTGCCCGAGTACCAAGCGGTTCATCGTCGTCCGCTACCAGCTCGCGGCGCGGAGGGGATGATGGGTCGTCCCCGCACCGTCCGCGACGCCCGCATGCAGGCGCACGCCGCGATCGCCGCCGAGCATGCCCCCCCCTCGCTCGACGAGGACGTTCGCCGCGTAGTCCCGGCATGGGGCGATGTCCTCGAGCTCGTCGAGGGCGCACGGAAGCGTGGCTGGACCGAGCAGCAGGTCGACTACCTGACTGCCGTCGTCGGCGTCACGTGGGCGAAGGCGTTCAACAAGGGGCGGGCGGCGGGGATGGCGGAAGCGCGGAAGGAGCCGTAACGCGATGACTCTCGCCGTCACCCTCAGCGTCGAAGAACTGTCCGCGCTCGTCCGCAAGGCCGTCCGCGAGGAGCTCCAACCCGCGCAAGCCGCCGCGCCCGAAGTGCTGACGCGCGAGCAGGCCGCGAAGATGCTCTCGCTCCACCCGAACGTGCTGACGCGCTGGGTGCAGAAGCGGGGCGTGCCCGGCGTGAAGATTGGGGGGGAGTGGCGGTTTTTGCGGACGGACCTTATCGCGTGGATCGCGGCGCAGAAGAAGGGGGCCTGACATGGCCGTCGTCGCCCGCAAGCGCCAGCACGGCGTCACCTACTACGTCACCTTCTTTTGGAACGACAAGAAGCAGTGGGAGCGCGCGGGCTCGGACCGGCGCGAAGCGAAGCGGCTCAATAAGCGGCGCCTCGAGGAGGTCGAAGCGGGGACCTACCGCCCGCGGAACCTGACACGCCGGCCGACGGTCGCCGAGTTCGCCGCCGAGTGGCTCCCGCGCCGAGCGAACCGCACGGCCGCCGGCGACGCGGTCTGGCTCCGGGACTACGTGCTGAACCGCGAGTGGTTCGCGGGCCTCCGCGTCGAGGACGCCCAACCGAGGCACATCATCCAGCTCGTGACGGAGCTCAAGACCGCCTGGAGCAAGCGGTTCAAGCGGACGATCTCGGGACACTCCGTCTCGAACATCTACGGCGTCGTGAGCGTCATGTTTCGAGACGCGTTCATCGAGGGCCTAGTAAAGGCGAACCCCTGCGTACTTCCAGACGGATTGATCCAGCGCCGGACGAAGAAGCCTCGTGCGCCATACAGCCTCGACTCGATCGCGCAGCTCCTCCGATGCCCCGACGTCCACCCGACCGCGCGCGTCTTCTCGGCGCTCGCGCTCCTCACCGGGATGCGGGAAGGGGAGGTATGCGGCCGGCGGTGGAAAGACTGGGACCGTGGGTCCTCGCCGCTCGGCTGCCTCACGGTGGACTGTCAGTACGACGGCCAACCTCTGAAGGGCGACCGGGACGAGATCGGAGAGGTGGCGCGCAAGGTGCCGGTCCATCCGGAGCTCGCGCGCGTGCTCGAGTGGTGGCAGTCGCAGGGTTTCGCATTGGTACATCGGTGCCACCCCAGCCCTGAGAGCTACATCGTCCCGAACAAGGACGGCGAGTGCTACGGCCGCTCCGCCGCGTACGCCCTCTTCCAGCGTGCGCTCGGCAAGGCCGGCGTCGCCAACCTCTCCCTCCATGCGACTCGGCACACCTTCCTCACCCTCTGTCGTCGCGGCGGCGCGCGGAAGGAAGTCATCGAGCGCGTCACCCACAACGCGTCAGGAGACACGGTGGACCAATACACACACTGGGACTGGGGTCCCCTCTGCGAGGCGGTCATGTGCTTTGGCATTTCGAGTTCAGGTGGTGATGGTGGTGGTGATGTCGGCACGAACGGCAGCCGACTACTCGTGGCCCCTCCGGGACTTGAACCCCGACCACCGGACGGGACTGCGCGAAACTACTCGGATGCGCCTCCCCTCTCCCTCGAGGGAGAATTTGCAGATTCCTCGAGAAATAGGGCCCTAGTTGCGGCGGAGGGCGCCGCGCGTCAGCAGGATTTCAAAAGCCGAGCGGGGAGCCACCCGAAACACGCATGGGACGGGGGCGACGATCCGTGTGAGGAAAGACGCGCGGCGGAGCAGTCGGCCGTCGCGAAGGGTCGGCACGGGGATGCATCGGCCTCCCGTGTCGCACCCGCGTTCGCCGCGTTCGCCGACCTTCGCGCTGAGCGTCGGCTCTCGCTCGACGACCCCGCGACGCTCGCCGCGATGGACGACCGCGTCCTCGGAAGCATCGCGCGGGCGGTGTCGGTGCAGATGTGGAGACCGAGGACGACGGCGCGCGAGCGCGCGTTCCGGGCGCAGGCTTGGCTACATCTCACGAGGGCGGCGTGAGCCGCGCCCTCATCGACGTGCCGGGCGAGCGCGAGGCCATCCGAGCGCGCCTGACCCGCATCTGGCAACCACTCCTGCGCGCGTGGGCGGACGGCATCGGGACCGTCACCCTGAGAGAGAGAGAGAGATGGAGGCGCGCGCCGAAGCGAAGGCGCTGCGACGTAGGCTCTCGTACCTCCGGCAGCTCGAGAAGAAGCGGGTCACGCGGACAGCCGAGGCTTGCGCGCCGTGAGCCGTGACCAGTCTCCGCACCGGTTCGTGGTCGCGGTCCTGCAAACGATCGTGATCCTCGACTGCGGCCACGTCCGCGCGCGACCAGTGAAGCCCGTTCCCGGTCGACAGCTAGAACGACCGGAGACGATGACCTGCGACGCCTGCTTCGCGGACGCGGAGTGGGTGCTCAAGGAATACAAGGCGACGCGCGGGAAGGGCGTTCGATGAACCTCGACGCCGCCCGCATCGCCCTCGGCGCGATCGCCGACTTCGCGACCGACAACCGGATCGTGCGCCTGGCGCGTGAGGCGCTCGAGCAGCTTGCGCCCGCGTCGAACGCGGAGCGTCAGTCTGCGCATCGCGCGCGGAAGCGTAACGCTGGCTCCGTTACGGATGCCTCTCTCTCTCTGGATCTGGATCTTCAACTCTCAGAGAGAGTCTCAGAGGGAGAGCCCGAGAGGGACCCCGCGCCGGAGCCGCCGGAGAGCGGCGTTCGGATCGCGGTTGTGAAACGCACAACCGAAGGAGACGACGATGAACATCGCAATCGAGCTGAAGTCGATCTGGGACAAGTACGAGCCTCAGCGGGCATCGGAGCACCACGCCGCGGAGACGCGCGAAGTGGCCCGGAAGGAACTGCACGAGCTGAATCAAAAGCGCCTCGCGGCGGGCCTTCCGATGGTCACGGAATACAGGGATCAATCGGCGCAGATTGGGCAGACCCAAGCTTGGCTGGGGCCACCGGCGAAGACGTGGCGCGACGAGATGGAGGCCGAGCTCCTGAGCTGCATCCGCCGGCACTTCGGCTAGCCAGCTCCGACCCCGAATCCCGAGCCCGCGCCGCCGGCGTAGACGTCGACGAACAGCGCCGCCGCTTCCTGCTGCGGCCCAAGGAATACCAGCGCAAAAAGGGCTGGGCGTCTTGGCTCGACGACGCGATCCGCTACGAGGCGAAGCAGACGCAGCTCCCCTTCGCGCGGGCGCCGGACGTCGTCCACCGAGACCTCAAGCCGGCCAACATCCGCTGCGAGCTCCACGGCCGCGACCCCTGCGCCTGCCCCGAGTGGCGCCTCCACCTTCGTCCCCCCGTACACGCGCGCGCACGCGGAGCAATCCCGGTTCCAGCGCCACCCGTCGCCAACGCCCAAGGAGAATGACCATGCCTGCTCAAATCGTCCCGGAACGTCTCGCGAAGCTCGATTCGATCGTCCTGCTCTACGGCAACCACGACAGCCCGGAGGCGGGCATGTGCGCGATGGAGGCGGCGGCCTGGATTGCCGGCGAGGAGCACACCGACCACCCATCCTGCGTCTGCCCGGTCATCGCGGCCATTCTGCGGACCGCGAACGACCGCATGGGCAGCGGTCCCGAGGCGGACGAGCGCCGCACGCGCGTCATCCGGCCGCTGCTCCCGCTGATCATCGGCAGCCGGTACGGGCGCGAGGAGGAGCGCCGCCGCACTTGGATGTCCTCGGACTGGGCCATCCGGAGCGCGGTGCCGCGCCTGCTCCGACTCACGTCGCTCGCTGAGTAGCTCGAGAAGCTACCGCCGATCGTGGACGACGCGACGCTCGCGACGGCGCAAAACCTGACCTGGGCATGCAGGCAAGCGGCGTGGAAGAAGCGCGACGAAGCGTGGGGCGCGCTGCGGAAGCAGTGGGCCGCCACCGCCGCCGCCGCCACCGCCGCCGCCGCCGCCGCCGCCGCCGCCGCCGCCAGCTATCGTCGCATCTACGACGCAGCGCACGCCGTGGCTCTAAAGGGCGGCGACTGGCATGCCCGCTACTGGGCCGCGCGCAAGGTCGCGGACGAAGTGCTCGCTGGCCGGTTCGCGCGCCTCTTCGCTCCGGTGCGGGACGAGCTCGACGCCGAGTTTGGGGAGCTCATTCGGCGGATGGTCGCGGTCGGGCAGGCGGAGCGGGCGGCGTAGGGATTTGCAGCTACCTGAGCCGCATGCGAAACTGCTCCTGTTATGGGTCCGCGTGCGCGCGGGCCGGCTCTGACGGGCCATAAAGGGGAGCGCGATGTCTGGAGCACCGATTCTCACCGGAACGTGACCGACTCATCGCGCTCGGCCTGATCGTCCCCCGAGAGGCGCGACGGCAGGCCGCCACGACCCCGGAACGGCTTCTGCGACTGGACGGCACGCGCACGACGGCGCTGACCGAGACGCGCTGGCGCAGCCCGCGACCGGAGGCAGCGTGAGCAGCGGCCGGGAGCGCAACTATGACGTCGACCGGGAGCGGATGCTCGCGGCCTACCTGAAGGTCACGCCGCCGCGCACGCCGGAGCAGGACAAGCTTCGGGAGCAGCTCTTCGCGGTCATCCGGACCATCCTCGGCACCGACGCGAAGCCGCTGCCGAAGCAGCTCACGATGGGCGAGCGGGGCCGCTGGTGAACGCGCCCTCCCTCGCGAACACCCGCCGCGCGGAGCTCCTGACGGCGACTGTCGAGCGCAACGGGCTGCTCGAGCTGCGCCTCGTCTACCGCAACGCGCCGATGCGATGCGCCATCGACCGGAACACCGCCCGCGCGCTGCACGCCCAGCTCGCCGCCTTCCTCGAGGGCCCGTGATTGAGCATCCTCGCCGGGCACGCCCCGAATCTGCCCCCCGTTCCGCGTGCCACCCCGCACGGCACGGAGGAGCGGCAGCACGCGAAGCCGCCCAGCGGTCGAAAGGGTCGCGCCCCGAAGGACTGGGCCGGGTGGGTCTCCCCGTCCGGACTCCTACGCGCGCTCCGTCGCGGCCCGCTGCTCGGGAGCGAGGGGTATGCGTGGGTATTCGTGTGCCTGCTCTGCGGACGTGAAAAGCCCATGCTGCCCAGGCGCATCAAGCAAGGCGACGTCCACACCTGCGGCTGCGGGCCGAGGGGGGAGCATGCGCCGGCACTGAGAGCCGAGCGGCTCCGTCTCCGGATTTCGGAGGTCGCAAGTGGCTAAAAAGAAGCCGAACGGTGCGACGGTGTCTGTCGGAAAAGGGCCCGCGAAGGACTCGAAACCGGCGATGACCGCCATCGCGACCATTTCGAGGGAAGTCGCGCGCGACCTCGACTCACAACGCCTCGACCTCATGTTCGCGGGCCTCATCGCGGAGCCCATCTACGACGAGAAGGGTCGCCTCGTCTCCGGCGGGGCGTACGGGGGCGAGCCGCAGTCCGTCTCCGCCGCGGTCAAGGTGCTCGAGCGCCGCGCGAAGCTCCTCGGCCTCGACGCGCCGACGAAGGTCAAGGCAGAGGTCACGGGCAGCCTGAAGGACATGACGGACGCGGAGCTGCTCGAGCTCAAGAAACGGCTGGGGGGCAAGTGAACATCGAGTGGGAGCTCGACGCGCAGGGCAACCGCACCGGCCGATGGCGCCGGAGGCAGTTCTACGCCGTGCCGGGCCTGCGCCGCGATACACGGCCCCCGAGCAAGCGAACGGCCTGCGAATGGCGGGAGGGCACGCCGCGATGACCGCCCCCCTCTTCGACCTCCGCCCCGGCCGCCCGAGCGACCACGCTTTCGTCGTCGACTCCTGGCTCACCTCGAACGCGAAGACGGCGCGCGCCCGGGACATGCTCGAAGCCGGCATCTACTGGACCGAGCACAAGGCGACGGTGCGGCGACTGCTCGACGAGCAGCTCCTCCTCGTCGCATTCGCGCCGCCCGACGAAGACGCGATCCTCGGCTGGGCCTGCATCTCTACGCCGCCGCCCGGCAACCCCGACCCGATCGTCTACTACGTCTACGTCCGCGGCAAGGGCAAGCAGAGCGCGCGCCGGTGCGGCATCGCGCGCGAGCTCTTGTCGGACTTCCTGCCGCACGCGTGCACGTACACGCATCGGCCGGCGCATGGGCGCGTGCCGGTGCCGGAGACGTGGCTTTACAACCCCGAAAGGAACTACCGGTGAGTCACTTCAACGAGCACCAGCTCCAACAGATCCGCAACACGATCCACGACCTCGACGCGATGAAGGAGGCCGCCGAGCGCCGACGCAAGACGCTCAGCCCGGCCGACCTCACGCACTGGCGCCAGACCGGCGAGTGGCCGGCGTGGATCACCACCCGGACCTTCTACCCGACGCTCGAAGAGCAGGCGAAGGCCATCGAGGAAGAAGGCGACCGATGAAGGGCAAGCCCGGCAACGGCATCCCGCTCCGGCCCGTCCCGCAGCCCGCGCTCCCGACTGCAGACGCCGTTCCGGTGCAGGGCCCGGCGACGCGCGTGACCTCCCTCGACCTCCTCGACGGGGCGCGCGCGGTCGGACTCTGGCTCCTACTCGAGCGGGTCATGGACGCCGAGAAGAGCAAAGGGGGCATCATCCTCCCCGACGCCGTCCGCGAGAAGCCGGCCTGGGTCGTCCGCTCGGTCGGCGACAAGGTCACCATCCCCGTGAAGGTCGGCGATCACGTCGCCTTCGACGGCACGCGCATCCTCCAGGGCACCGACCAGAAGGGCAACCCGCGCGCGGTCTGCTTCGCGATGGAGGGGCAAATCATGGGCGTGCTCAATCCCGAGGCGCTCCGGAACGTCATCCTCACCACGCGAGCTGCACCATGAGCCTCGGCCCCGCCATCCGCCTGAAGTCCGTCCTCTTCAAGGAGTCCGTGCGCCTGCCCGGTTCCGGCTCCAACGCCCATTTCATCCCCACCGACGACTACCCGCTCGTCTACTACCCCGAGCTCCACCTGGTCGAAGCGCGACTCCGCCCCGGCATCAAGCCGATGGAGGGGCAGGAGGCTGTCCGCTGGTACGACAAGGGGAACACGCGGGACATGACGCCGCACCCCGTCGAGCTCGCGCCGCAGCCGAACCTCCGCGAAGAGGGCGGCCTGCTCGTCGCGCCTACCGCGCAGATCCGGCAGCTCCCCGGCGGCGGATTCGAGCGGGTGACGAGCGAGGAGGCCGAGCCGCCGGTCGAACCGGAGCCCGCCAGGCCGCGCGCGCAGCCGAAGGCCAAGCCGCTCAAGAAGGCGAAGGCGGCGGCGGCCCCTGCGCCGCAGCCCGCACCGCCCGCGACGACGATGCCGGCGCATCCGCCGAACCTGGCGCGGGTCAAGGCGGAGCGGGGGGATTGACCGATGTCCCCCGAGGAACTCTCCCGGAAGCTCAACGCCATCCGGGACAAGTTCGCGCCTCTGATGAAGGAGGCGCTCGACAAGCAAGAGCGCGCCGAGCGTCTCTGCAAGGAGCTCGCTGACCTCGGCCTCGAAGAGCTGCGGTTCGGAAGGTACGCCGACCATCTCAACTACATCGACTTCGCCTGCGGCTACCGGAAGGACCTCCGCGAAGAGGCGCTGGCGCTGGTCGCCGAGTTCTTCGGCACGCTCTGGAAGCGAGACTGACGTATGAACTTCGACAATCGCGACCCCGTTGTCCTTGTGTCGCAGTGCTACAGGGACGAAGCCGAGGAGATGGAGGCCGCCGAGGGCCATTTCCTCTTCGACGCGCCAGAGCCAAGACCACACGAGGAGCAGGTCGCATTCGACCGGGCCAGCGAGAGGGAGGCGCCCTTCCCTCTACGCGCACTGGGCAACGGCTGCTTCGAGAGCGCGAAGTGAGGAAGGAGCAACTCTCCGTCCTCGAAGGCGGCAACGAGGGCCCCACCTGCGACCTCTGCGCCCTCGGCCTCTACCTCGGCCAGGGCCGCGACGTCGAGGTCAAGCGGGCGACGCGCGAGTACATGGCGACGCTCCCCGGGCGGATCACGCTCTGCACGTCGCACCGCGAAGACGTCGAAGCGCTCGGCGTCACGACGGGACCCGTGCTCCAGGACGCGGAGAAGCCGGCGCTCTCGCGGAAGAACCGGCGGGCGATTCAGGCGCTACAGCGGCGAGCGCATCGGAGGAGCTTGCCCGGCGGCAAACCCGGCGACGGCGGCCGAGCGACGCGACTGCCCGGTTCCGGCGACACCGGCTACCCGTTCGACCCCGAGGACAACGGCGGTGGCGGCATCACCCTCTGAGCTGGAGGCCGAGCTCCGCGCCCGCGTCGACCGGGAGCTCAAGCGCCGCGAGTCCGAGCGCCGCAACTGGGTCCCGCACGAGCCGTTCGCGAAGCAGCGCGCGTTCATGGGCCTCGAGTGCAAGGAGGCGCTCTACGGCGGGGCGGCCGGCGGAGGTAAGTCCGACACGCTTCTCATGGACGCGGCGCAGTTCTGCCACCTGCCCGGATTCGGCGCCCTCATCCTGCGGCGGACCCACTCGGAGCTCATCCTGAAGGGTGCGCTGATGGATCGCTCGCAGGAGTGGTTCTCGAACACGCCCGTCCACTGGAACGGCGACGAGAAGCGCTGGACGTGGCCGAGCGGAGCCACCATCGAGTTCGGCTACTTCGACACATGGGGAGACCGTGGCCGGTACCAATCGGCGGCATGGAACCGCATCTACTTCGACGAGCTGACGCACTTCCCCGAGGACTGGTACCGATTCATGTTCACGCGGATCCGCCGCGTCGCCGGCTTCCCGGTCGCGAGCGGGATGCGTTCCGCCACGAACCCGGGCCACCTCGGGCATAAGTGGGTGTTCTCGCGGTTCGTCGACAGCAAGAAAGACGGCCGCGTATTCGTCCCCGCGACCTTCCGCGACAACCCCTTCATCGACCAGACCGACTACGAGCAGCAGCTCGCGGAGGCGCCGGACATCACGCGCCGGCAGATGCTCGGCGAATGGGTCGACGATGGCGTGGGGCGCGTCTACCCCGGCTTTGAAGAGACTCGAAACTGCATCGACAAGAAGCCCGACGAGGGTGAGTGGTCCTACATCCTTGCGATCGATTTCGGCATCATCAACCCGAACGCCTTCACGGTGCTGGGCTGGCGCAAGCACGAGCAGACGGTCTACGTCCTCGAGAGCTATCGGAAGAAGGGCGACCCGATCGACGTGGCTGACGAGGTCGCGGCGCTCGAGCGGCGCTACAAGTTCGACCGCATCATCGGCGACGTCGGCGGCATGGGGAAGGCGTTCGCCGAGCTGATGATCGAGCGCTTCTCAATTCCGGTCGAAGCGGCCGACAAGCACAACAAGAACGGCTTCATCCAGCTCCTGAACGGCGACCTCGCGAAGGGGCGCATCCTCGTCGTACGCGACCGATGCCGCGACCTCATCGCCGAATGGGGCGCGCTCGCATGGGCGGAGAGCGGCCAGAAGGAAGCGCCGGGGCCGAATCACGCCGCGGACTCGTGCCTCTACGGGTATCGCGCGGCGATGGCGTTCTCCGAGCGGACGGCGACTCCCGTCAATCGGCGCACGCGCGAGGAGCAAATCGCCGAAGATACCCGGCGGGCGTGGGAGGAGACGGAGCGGGAGATCAAGGCGGGGAAGCGCGAGGAGCGGGAGGAGTTTGGGTATGAGTAGTCGAGCGTTCAACGAGTGCGGAACCTGCAAGCTGCTCTTCGAGTCCAATGAGGTTCGGATCCCATTCGTCTGCGACTCGTGCCGATGGGCGAACCGCGAGCGACAGACGTTCACGAACGACACCGCGCGCGAGCTGCTCCAGGGGCAGCGCGTAACCCCGGAGTCGCTGCTCGACCGGGAGGCGGTCATCGAGCGGGGCTTGGCGGCCATCAGGAAGTACAACGGCGAGCCCGTCAGCGAGGTCGCGCAGCAGGCGCCGTACTTCGCGCACCAGGATGCGGAGCTACAGCGGAACCTCGCGCAACGGGCGCAGGACCCTAACAAGTGCCGCATCGCCGACCTGGAGTGGCAGAACGACGGCCTCAACAAGGTCCTGAACGGCAACATCGAGAAGATCGTCCGGATCGAGGCCGACCTCGCCCGCAAGCGCGACGAGTGTCTCCGCCTGGAGAAGCAGCTCGCCGACCAGAGCAAGCTGTGCGAGTTCCACGCGACGGATGCGAATGTCACCCGGTTCACGCTCGCTGAAGTCCAGCTCGAGAACAGCCGCCTGCGTCGCGAGCTCGGAAAGAAGCGATGACCCCCGAAGACCTCCGCGCCCTGGCCGGCGTCATGCGCGAGCTCGGCGTCTTCAAGCTGACGCTGCCGGACGGCATCTGTGTCGAGATGAGCCAAGCCGCCATCCTCGCCGGCCAGAGCGAGAAGCTTGCGCGCGAGGCTCCGGCGAAGGTCGACGAGGCGAAGGCGGACGACGAACGGCCGAAGAAGCAGGACGAGGACGCCCTGCTCTATGCGGCGACGGAGGGGCTGCCGGACTAGCCCGCTTCTCCCGACAGTATCCGCCCCCGTAGCATCCTCGATGCAGCGTGAGCGCTGCGAACGACAACGCCCCCAAGGTCCCCGCGACGGACGGCCGGTGGTGGCTCGACGAGCAAGAGGAGCACCGCGGCGACCGCATCATGCAGGCCGCGCAGCGGATCTGGCACCAGTGCGAGCCGGCCCGCGCGGCGATGCTCAGCGCCTGGCGCCTCTACTCGAACCAGCCGCTCGTCGGTTCCGGGACGCAGCCGCGCATGTACCGGCGCCGGACGCTCGGCACGGTGGGAGCGACCTCGCTTTCGCTGAACGTCGTCAAGGCGGTCTGCGACACGTACACGGCGCAGATCCTCCGCGACGAGCCGGCGGTGATGTTCCAGACGAAGGGCGGGGACGCGGCGCTCCAGCGGAAGGCGGGGCAGCTCGGGAAGTTCCTGGACGGCGTCTTCTACGACGCCGACTTGTACATCCGGCTCCCTCAGCTCGTCCTCGATTCATGCCTCTTCCCATTCAGCGCCGCGCAGGTCTTCGAGGACTGGACCGAGCCGAAGAAGCCGCGCGTGGCGATCGACCGCGTGATGGCCTGGGAATACATCGCCGACGAGCAGGACGCGCGCGACGGCAGGCCGAAGAACCCCTACAAGATTCGCGGAATCGATCGCCTGGTCGCAATGGCGACGTGGCCCGATCAAGCCGCGGACATCCTCGTCAAGGCACCAAGCGTCTCCGACTTCGACCCGTCCCTCTTCGACGACGACGGCACGGGTCTCAGCGACCAGATCATCATCATCGAGGCGTGGCACCTCTCGAGCGGCAAGGGCGACCCGGGGCGCCACGTCATCTCGTCGGGCTCCGTCATCCTCCTCGATGAGCCGTACACGCGGCGCACGACCGGTATCGAGCTGCTCTACCGGCTCCCCCCGACGACGGGGATTTGGTCGAGCGTCCTCGCCGAAGAGCTGAAGGGCATCCAGCGGGAGATCAACCAGCTCCTCAACAAGCTGAAGCACGCGCACCAGCTCACCGCCTCGGGACACTGGCTCGTCGAGCAGAACTCGAACATCAACGTCAACGCCCTCGATAACCAGCAGGGCTCGGTCATCCGCTACAAGGGCATCATCCCGCAGTTCTTCCCGGGCGGCACGGTCCCCGCGGAAATCTACGCGCACCTCGACCGCCTCTATCAGCGCGCGTTCGAAATCATCGGCGTGTCGATGAGCATCGCGCAGGGGCAGACTCCGCAGCTCAACGGCTCGGGCAAGGCCATCCTCGCGTTCGCGGACGTGCAGTCGCAGCGGTTCAAGCCGTCGTACCGCCAGCTCCAGCACTTCGTCTTGCGCCTCGGCCGCGAAGTCATCGGCTGCGCGCGCCGCATCTCGGACAAGCACAAGTCCTTCGCGGTGAACGCGCCGGGCAAGCTGATGAAGACGGTGCGGTGGGCCGACGCGAACCTCGAAGACGAGGAGTTCGTGATGCAGCCGAAGCCCGTGAACAAGCTCGCCGACGATCCGGTGGGTGTCATGGACCAGATCCAGAACCTCGCGAACGCCGGGCCGCAATACATGTCGCCCACCGCGGGCCGCAACCTGATGACGCAGGTCCCCGACCTCGAGGCGTGGGCGAGCCAGATGAACGCCGCCTACGACCTCACGATGCAGATGGCCGACGAGATGCTCGAGAACGGCGAGTACACCGCGCCGGATGGCTTCCTCCCGCTCGACCCCCCGGACGGCGACGGCGCCATCAAGTGGATGCATCTGCGGCTGCTCAAGGCGCAGCTCGACAAGGAGCCCGACGATCGCTGCGACCTCCTGCGGCGCTGGCTCGTCGAGGCCGAGCAGACCGACCAGGAATCGAAGGCCGCCAAGGCTCCGCAGCCCGGCCTCCCCATGGGCGCCACGATGGGCCCGCAGCCGCCCCCGAACGCACAACCGCCTCCGCAACAGCAAGCCGCGTAGGTCCAACGAACAGAGGAACGAGTCATGCCCGAAGTAGTAGCGTCCGCCCCCGCCGCGACGTCGCAGCCCGCAGCCGCTCCCGGAGTCGCCCCTGGCGACCCTTCCGCCCCCCCGACGGTAAGCAATGACGGAAAGGCTGCGGACTCCGGCGCCGCGGCCGACCCCGCGAAGGGAGCTCCGCCGGCCGAGACGAAGGAACAGAAGCAGGCGCGCATCTCGAACGCCGCGAAGGGCGCGCGCCGCGCCGCCGCTCGCAACCGCGAGCTCATCGCGACGAACGCCAGGCTCCAGCAGCACGCGCACCTCGTGACGCAGACCGCGCAGACGCAGGAGCAGCAGGTCTCGCGGCTCCGGGAGCTGGCGCGCACCGACCCGCTCTCCCTCGCCCGGGAACTGGGCCTCGACCCGAAGAAGGTCGTCGAGGCGTCGCTCAAGGACGGCTCCCCCGAGGCGCAGCTCGAAGCGCGAATCGCCGCGGCCGAAGCGAAGGCCGCAGCGGCCGAGGAGCGCGCGCGCAAGTGGGAAGAAGGCCAGCAGACCGCCCAGCAAGAGGCGCAGCAACGCGAGCTCACAAAGCAGGCGCACACCGCGTTCGTGACGGAGTCCGGCAACGAGAAGGCGTTCCCGACCGTCGCCAAGATGCCCGCCCCCGCGCGCATCGCCTGGGCGCAGCAGCTCCTCGCCGAGGACCGCGCGCGCGCCGCGCAGACGCTCAGCCCCGAACAGCTCCGACACTACCATCCGACAAATACCCAACTGCTCCAGCATATGGAGAAGCTCGCCGCCTCAAACGGCGCGCCCCCGAAAGCGAACCCCACGGACGCGAGCCCCGACGAAACGCAAGCCGGCTCGAAACCGCCTTCTACGGTCACGAACGCGATCACCTCCGCCAAGTACACGCTCCCGGCGAATTTCGATTCGCTGAGCGACGCGGACCAGAAGCATCACCTGGCCCGCTACCTGGAAGCACTCGGCGGCGGCAAACGAAAGAAGAACGCGTAGCGCCCTGACCCACGGAGGCGAGCCACGCTCGCTCCAGTAAGCCGCGCATGGTGCGCGAGCGCCGGGCGAGCTCCCCCGAGGGCTTCGCACGATGGGTCTCAATTTCGACATCACGGCCGCCACGCCGATTCTCAAGAATCGGTACACCGACAAGAAGATCGAGACGCTGGCGTTTAGTTCGCCGACGCTCGCCAAGTTCCCGAAAAAGACGGACGGAGGCGGACTCCAGTACGTCGGCGCGATCCGCAACGCCGTGACCTCCGCGGTCAGCGCGTCGGACACCATCGCCTTCACGACCGGCTCCGCGAGCGTCTACCAGCAATGGCAGTGCCCGTGGAAGTACGCCTACGCGAGCGGAAACCTGACGGGCGCCGCGATCGACCAGGCGAACGGCGACATGGACTCGCTCGTCGAGTCGATGACGTCGGAGTTCGACGGCATGTTCATCGCGCTCGGCATCCACGCCGGCGCCGCGCTCTTCGGCAACGGCGGGGGGGCGATCGGGCAGTTGAACGGTGGCGCGGTCGCCGCGCTGACGGTCACGCTCCTGAACCCGTCGCTCATCGTCAATTTCTACGTCGGACAGCTCATTCAAGCCTCGTTCGACGACGGGACCGGGGGCGGCGGAACGCGCTCGGCCGGCGCGACGCAGACGCTCACCGGCGTCGACGTCAACCTCGGCACGCTCACCGCGGCCTCCAACTGGTCGACGGCAATCGCTGCGATCGGCGTCTCGGACTTCCTCTTCAACCAGGGCGACTACAACGCGAAGTTCGCGGGGCTCGCCGGGTGGATCCCCGACACGGCCCACCGCGCGAATCTGAACGTCGCGTTCAACAACGTCGTGCGCTCGACCGACCCGGTTCGGTTGGCCGGCGTCGCCTACAACGGCAAGGGCGCTCCGAAGTCGGAGACCTTCATCCAGACCGCGGCCCTCGTCGGTCGCATGGGCGGCAAGCCCGACCTCCTCGTCACGAACCCGCTCGACTACGCGGACGTCGTCAAGGAGCTCTCCACCCGCGTCATCTACACGACCGAGCAGGCGTTCGCGAATCCGGACATCGGCTTCCCCGGCGTCAAGGTCGCGACGCAGTACGGCAACATCACGATCGTCGCGGACCCGTTCTGTCCGCAGGGCAACGCGTGGCTGCTCACCACGGCCACGTGGCTCCTCATCTCGATGGGCAAGCTCCCCAAGGTGCTCGGCGCGGGCATCGACGGGCAGGAGTGGCTGCGCAACGCGGGCGCGGACTCCTACCAGCTCCGCGGCGCGTACCGGGCCACGACCTACTGCACGGCGCCGGGCCATAACGGCTCGATGCTCTTCTAGGCGAGGCGCAAGAACATGAGCGCCCGAAACTACGGATCGGAGTCCCTCTCCAACAACCGGCGGAACGTCAACTACAACTTTTCGTTGACGT
>Ga0210410_10000662_pt1 | contig 35995 bp, 26 predicted proteins | sample IncBWC4MmetaG_FD_161058 | JGI IMG/M metagenome (GOLD analysis project Ga0210410, IMG submission 161058) | Forest soil microbial communities from Barre Woods Harvard Forest LTER site, Petersham, Massachusetts, United States - Inc-BW-C-4-M | ecosystem: Environmental > Terrestrial > Soil >...
TTCTAACCTGATTCGTACTTACTTGCAGGTGGCAGCTTTGGGGACCCCAATGATGGACCATGGAAACGATCTCGTTAGCTTTGGTCCGTTTGAGGTTGATCTCCAAGCGGGCGAGCTCCGGCGCAATGGCTCCAAGGTGCGCCTGCAGGAGCAGCCCTTCCAAATCTTGACCATGCTATTGGAACGGCCGGGAGAGATCGTCAGGCGCGAAGAACTGCGCAACCGGCTGTGGCCCGCTGACACCTTTGTGGATTTCGATCATGGGCTGAACGCCGCGGTGAAGCGCCTTCGCGACGCCCTCGGGGATGCAGCCGAAAATCCTCGTTTCGTGGAAACTCTCGCTCGGAGGGGCTATCGGTTCGTAGCCCCCGTAGGACGACCGAACAACACTGCCCCGATCGCCAAAGGACTGGAAGCCGCAGCCGCGAGCCCTCGCCATCGCTGGCAAATCGTAGCCGCCGTCATAGTGCTCCTAATGATGGGTACTGGCACCGGCTGGGTTGTTGCCCGTCGACTCAATCCCAAAGTGCAGACCGTGGAGCAAAGGCTTACGGCGAACGCGCCGGATGATCCGGTTATCAGCGCGGTGATTTCGCCCGACAGCAAGTACCTGGCTTTTGCCGACAGGTCCGGGTTGTTCCTGCGCGTCGTCGCAACTAGCGAAACGCACTCGATGACACTGCCGGAGCACTCAAAGATGCGGCCAGCCAGTTGGTTTCCAGATGGAAATCACGTGCTGGCAATAGAATCCTCGGAATACGAAGACAGACCAAGCCTTTGGAGCATTTCGGTGCTGGGCGGCAATGCGCGCAAGGTGTTGGACAATGCGCGAAACGGATCCGTGTCGCCGGATGGTTCACAGATCGCGTTTATACGAGGGGACGCCACAAACCAGGAGATCTGGCTGGCATCTGCGCAGGGCGAACAACAGCACAAAGTCATGGGTCAGACTGGCCCCCTAGGGGAGCAGCAAAGCCAAACTCTTGGGGAGCCCGGCGAAATTTTTGGGCAACTGGTTTGGTCTCCAGACGGATCCCGGTTCGCGTTCACGCGATATGCGTACAATCCGGGCTTTCGCGACGGAGACGTTGCTTTAGGAATTTGCAACCCGGCCACAAATCACATTGATTTCGTTCTCTCAAACCGCCAACTCGGTGAAACGGTGGCATGGACGGCTGACCGTCGGTTGGTGTATTCACTGAGTGAGCCGCCGCCAAACCAGCGAGATTCGAATCTCTGGGTACAACAGGTTGACATACATGCGGGCAAGCTGGTCGGCGAACCTAAGCGGCTGACGAGTGGACCTGACGTCAAAACTGGATTGAGTTTTTCTGCCAACGGCAAGCGTCTTACGTTTCTGCGATGGAGCGGCGAGCCGCACATCTATATCTCGGAGGTCGAAGCCGGGCCAGATCACCTGAGCCCTCCTCGCCGTTTGAGCCTTGAGGAGGGCCGTAATTTTCCCTACACCTGGACAGCGGACGGCAAGGCACTATTGTTTACCTCCGATCGCGATGGAACATTTCACCTCTTCAGGCAGGCAATCGACCAATCAGCTCCTGATTTGCTGGTGGATGGGAAAGACGTGGTGCTGGAAGCCAGGCTGAATCCCGACGGCTCCGAAATCTTGTATTTGGTTGCGCCTGATGGTGGCGATCCTGCGGGGCAGATCCACCTCATGCGAATGCCGGTCAAGGGCGGTACTCCGCAACTCGTATTGCAAGAGCCGGAGATTGAAAATATTCAGTGTGCGCGTGCGCCTTCCACCCTTTGCCTTTTCAGCAGAAATGAACTCCATGCCATCCGGTTCTTCAGCTTTGACGCGGTCACTGGTACCAAACGCGAACTAAAGCAATTCACGCGTTCGAGTGAACTGAAATTCAACTGGACGCTTTCCAGCGACGGTTCGATGCTGGCCCTCGCCCCCTGGCGTCAAGGCCAAGTCCCCGGCGAGATCCAGATTTTTTCTATTGGCACCGGCCAACAACGCACCTTGACGCTCAACGGCTGGGCAAGAATCGCGAGCATAGACTGGGCTGCGGACAGTCGAAGCATTTGGGTAAGCGCCTGCGACCCGTCTGGGACGCAAACTCTCCTGAAGGTTGATCTGCATGGGAAAGCGATTCCGATGTTGCAAGACACGCAGAGAAGTATGGGCTGGGCCATTCCGTCGCCCGACGGCCGGCGTGTGGCGATTTGGCAGGCCAGCGGCAACTCCAATGTCTGGTCCCTGCAAGGCTTCTGACACAAGTTCAAAACTTATGGGCAGAACTAACTTGAGAGATTAGCCAAAGCAAGTCCCTCAGCGACCGCGAGCTTTGCTTGGCGAGCATCAAACGTATAGAAAGCCTCGGCGCGAAATTCCAAAGCAAGTGCAACGTGCAGGACGTCAATGGTCCGCGTACCCAGGCGCGGCGTTCCCCGTCGTGCGATTTGTTTGGCCCGTTCAAACGCGACGTTAGGAATGGGCTTGCTTTCTAACACGCCGTCTTCAATGTCCTTGCGAACCAAGGCGTATGCGGCCTTGGCTTCCGCTGTCTTGAGTTCTCGGCGAAAAAGACGCATTGAGATCGCATTTGTGAGCTCCAGCTCGACCAACGCTGAAATGGCGACCGGCAGGTTCGTGCGCCTCATGGTAGCATCGGCCCGCGCGGAGTTCACATCCAGAACGTAAAGGGAAACCAAGAAGCTGGTGTCGGCGTAAACGCTCAAAAGCGGTCCCGCTCCAATGAAACGAGGTCAGCGCCGGCAGTCTTTAAGGTCTTTTTGTAGATCTTCTTCAGCCGGCGTAGAAAATCAGGCCGCTGCGGCGCGCAGTTTGCTTGCGCCGGCAACAATCGAGCGACGGTGCGCTTGCGTTTTGTGATGTAGATCTCTTGGCCGTCGCTGAGCATATCCTCTACCTTTGAAAAGCGGTACCGAAGGTCTCGAACGGTGGCTTTCTTCATGTGATGCATTTTAGCATCACACAAATCACAAATCAACCTGGTGCTCTCACCTACATATTGTCACCGTGCTTTCTTGTCGGGACGGCGTAGTAGAATCGCTCACCTGGTACGACTTGGTGAAGCGCAAACCTAAACCAATTGCAAAAACATTCAACGCCGTGCTCGAACGAATTCAATCGCGGCTTGGATGGACGATTATTCGCATCCCATTCGACGTCGGCAAAGTTTGGGGGACTCGCGGACAATTACGCGTGAGAGGCGAAATCAGTGGTTTCGCGTTTCGCACCTCGCTCTTCCCCGCGCGCGGGGGCGGGCACATTCTGCTGGTGAACAAACGTATGCAGAAGGGTGGCGATGTACGCCAAGGCATGTCCGCGAAGTTTCGCCTTCAACCCGATCTTGAGGAGCGGGTCGCCATGGTTCCCGCGGAGCTCAAGCGCTTCTTCAAGGAAGACGCCCTTCTGCGCAAATGGTTCGACACTTTGACCCACTCGACTCGCAGCGAAATCGGTAAATGGATTATGCAGGTCAAGAGCCAGGACGCGCGCGATCGGCGCGCGGAGCAGATGGCTGAACGCTTGCTCGCGGTAATGGATGCTGAACAGGGGCTTCCGCCTCTATTGCGGGTGGCTTTCGCTCGTGATCCGCGCGCCCTCGAAGGCTGGCGGCTAATGTCTCCGTCGCAGCGCCGCCGTCACCTTTTTGGGATTTTTTATTACCGCACTCCGGAAGCCCGCTCGCGCCGCATCGATAAAGCCCTTCAGGAAGCCTCTGCTGTCGCCGAACGTAAGCTCGAAAAGAGAGCGCACAGCGCCTAGCAAGGTAACCGTCGTCGGGCGTTTGATGGCCAACAAAAATGTATGCATTTGCGTCGGCGATGCATCTTATTTGAATCTTCGTTGGCGGACTGTTTTCGACGAACGTAGAATGGAAGCCCCAGACCGAAAGGAGAAACAATGGCCAAGACGAGGGAAAGCTCCTCGCCCACAACGCAAAACCCGCGAGTCGCAAAGTATCAGCCGACACAGGAAGAGATCGCCCTTCGCGCGTATCACCTTTACATGGAACGCGGTGGCGTGCCGGGAAACGAACTAGAGGATTGGGTTGAAGCAGAGCGTCAGTTGGTCGCAGAGAATGGCAAAGCCACCGAGAACGGGAACGGCAAAGCGCGACGCAACCCCAAAGTGAACTCGGCAGTAGCGTAGTTTAAGGGCGCGCTTCATAGGGATCCGGTACTTCTGCCGCAAGTGTCACTGCACGGAAGCTTCGGCAACTCCGACGTATTTGTCCGCTCCGCCGTAATAAAAAAGCCATCGCTTGCCCTGGCGCGCCATGCCCTCGACGAAAATCACGTCGGGCACCTGGCCGACTTTCTCCCATTCTTTTTCCGGAGCAAGAATGGGCTGATCCGTTCTTGAAAGCAGCTTACGCGGATCTTTGCGGTCAAACACCGCGACTCCGGTGCGGTAAATTAGTTGGTCGTCGGCGCCGTTGTAGATCAGCACGATTCCGCTTTGCGTCACAATCGGTGGCGGCCCCGGCTCGACCACGCGCGAATCGAATTTTCCAGTTCGTCGGGGCAGCACCGGACTTTCCGTTGCTTCCGTCCAGTGCAGCAAGTCAGTCGAAAACGAAACTCCCATCTGGTCGGTCTTATCCGCAGCGGTCCCCAGCCAATACATCCAGTATTTTCCATCAATTTTCTCTGGAACGATGGCGCCTGATTTCGTCCAACCTCTATTCCAGTTGCCTTTGTAAGGGGGAAGCAGCACGCCTTTGCGATCCCAATGGATCAAGTCGTGCGACGTAGCCATACAAAGCTGCGCGTCTTTCTTGTTATATCCCGTATATGTTAGATAAAAGGTGTCACCAAACTTTTGCAAACGCGGGTCTTCCACGCCGCCATCTATTTCGTAATCCGCTTCGGGCGACAGCACAGGCTCGGCGCGCCGCGTGAAATGAGTTCCATCCGTGCTTTCCGCATAACCTAGCCTGGACGTGCCCGCCGCATCTTGCGCACGATAGAGCATCACAAATCTTCCTTCGTACTCGATCACCGCCGGATTGAACGTACCTGCCGATTCCCAGCCTTTGCCTTGAGGTGACAGGATCGGCGCGTCCGACGCCCGGCGCCACGGTCCGAAAGGCCAGTTCGCGGCGGCAATTGCAGCTATGCCGAGCGTGGCACAGAGCACTATCAGCCTAAGAGCAGTCTTGCTCCTCATGTTCCTCGCGACCTCATTTGCCGTTGCTCAGCTCTTCGCTTTGGTTTTTTCCTGCTCAAAGTGCACCGAGCGCACAATGCCCTCGCCTTCTCGAACATAAATCAACTGATTAGGCTTCACGTCCTTCAGCGTATCGACTTGTCCGCTGGGCCAGCGAATCTCCAGAATGTCGATTTTCTCCGCTTTGCCCAAACCGAAATGAATGCGCAAATCATTCTGCGAAATATAGCTGCCGCCGCTGCGTACCTCGTCGATCTGCTGGTGCGCCTTCGGTTCATCCGGCGGATGCGTCACGCAACGCAATCGTGCGCCGATGCCGCTGCGATTGGATTTGGTGCCGATGGTGCGTACCTTGATCCAGTTGTGCCCGCTCGCCGAATCGCAACGCAGCAACTGCGGATAATCATTCACCGTGTTCACGACAACGTCGATGTCGCCGTCATTATCAAAGTCGCCGAAGGCGCAGCCCCGCGAAGCGACGGGAACCGTAATGCCCGGGCCCGCCTGCATGGAAACGTCATCGAAGTGTCCATTTTGTTGATTTTTGTACAGCAGTTTTTGCTGCGGGTAGCCGGCTTCTGTTTTGAGCTGCTCTACTTCCGGATAAACGTGACCGTTGCAGATCAGAATGTCCGGCCAACCATCGTTGTCCATGTCAAGAAATCCGCAGCCCCAGCCGAGGAACTGCGTGTGGCGCCCGAGTCCGGCGGCGAATGTGGCGTCTTCAAAGGTGGCGCCGCCGATGTTGTGGTAGAGCGACGGCGTGTCTCCCGCGAAATTCGTCTTGACGATGTCGAGGTTTCCGTCGAGATCGTAATCGGCCGCGGAAATGCCCATTCCTGCCTGGGGCTTGCCATCGGCGCTGAGCGCGCAACCCGCCTCCATGGCGATGTCCACAAACTTTCCGTTCTTCTTATTTTGATAAAGTGCGCTGGCGGTCGAGTCGTTGGCGACGTAAATATCCGGCCAGCCATCATTATCAAAATCGGCGGTGAGCACGCCAAGACCGTACGTGCCATTCGCGTCCAGAATACCAGCCTGCTCCGTCACGTCCGTAAACGTGCCGTTCCCATTGTTGCGGTACAAAATGTTCTTGCCACCGTTCAATCCCGGCGGGCCGCATGCCACCATCACACCTTTATATAGACACGGGCCGGATTCCGGCACTGGCGCGGTCGCGAGATTTAGATCGATGTAGTTGGCCACAAAAAGATCCAGATGGCCGTCGCGGTCGTAATCGAGAAAAGCGCAGCCAGTGTTCCAGCGCTTGCCGCTTCCTCCGACCCCCGCCTTTTCCGTCACGTCCGTAAATGTACCGTTGCCATTGTTGTGATACAGAACATTTTTTCCGAAGTAGGTGACGAACAAATCTTCGTAACCGTCGTTGTCGTAATCCCCGATGCAGACGCCCTGACCCCACCCGGAATGCAGCAGACCAGCCTGGGCAGTGACATCCGTAAACGTGCCGTCGCGATTGTTCTTGAACAAGTGAGATGAAGGAGCTTGCCCGGCAGGAAAACCTTCTAGTCGAGAACCATTCACCAGGAAAATATCCAGCCAACCGTCGTTGTCGTAGTCGTAGAAAGCTACGCCGCAGCCGGTCGTCTCCAGCAGGTATTTGTTCTTGTGCTCACCACCAAAAATTGTTTTTACATTGAGTCCGGATTCTCGGGCCACGTTGACGAAATTCACATCCAATCCGCCTAAGGGCACGGAAGCGGATTTTTTTGTGGCGGCAGAATACGTGGACTGCGAGGCGGAAGATTGCCCGTTCTTTCCCCAAGCCGGCCGAATCATCGCAAGAACGTTTTCCAACGACAGCACCAACGCCGAACGACTTAGCGATTGTAGGAATCTCCGCCGCGAAGAGAACAAACGTGATACCTTCCCGCACTGGGCGTGCTAAAATCCGCGCCTCAATCTTAACGTAAGCGCGTCGCGATTCCGCAATCAAAGCAGTAACGTAAACTTTTCGGCTTCGCATACCGCCCAAAAAGTATGGCCACCGAGCTATTCTCCCGACGCCGAATCTGCTGTTTGCTCTGCCTGCTGTTCGCTTCCTTGATTCCACCAGCTTTGCTCGCCACTCCTGCGGAAGAACGCGCACATGCGCTGGAGTTGTCGCGCCCCGTGCGGCCTTGGGAATTTCTGTCCACAGTCGGCACCCGCGCCGGCCTTTTCGGCAATGAAGCGGGCCGCATGGAAGCGTGGATATATCCGCTGAAATTATTGCGCGATTTTCGCCTGCAGTTCGAAACAGAAGGGCGCATTTTGCCAGCCGAAACTCTCGCGCGCACCATCATCACCCGGCCAGAGTCGAGCACCATCGTTTACACCGGCGACACCTTCTCGGTTCGCGAGACACTCTTTGTTCCCGTAAACGAATCAGGCGCAATTATTTCGCTCGAGGTCGAAACCGAATTCCCCTTGGAAATCGAAGCCGGCTTCCTACGCGATTTTCAGCTTGAGTGGCCGGGCGCGCTCGGCGGCACATACTCTTTCTGGGACAAGGACCAGCGCGCGTTTTTTCTCGGCGAGGAAACCAAGAAGTTCGCTGCGTTCGTGGGCTCGCCCACAGCCACTGAAGACCGGCGGGAATATCAGACCAACTACTCAGAATCATCGGTGAATTCGTTTCGGCTGGGGGTGACAAACAAAGGCAAAGACACCAAGCTCATTGTAATCGCCGCTTCACTCGATGGCCGGCCACAAGCGGAAACAGCCTACAAGAAACTAACCACTGGCTATGCCGACCTGCTGCGAGCTTCGGCGGACTACTACAAAAAATATTTGAACGACGCGGTTAGCCTCGAGTTGCCGGACGCGCAAATACAACAAGCCTACGATTGGTCGCGCGTGAGCATGGTGCAGGGAATCGTAAATAATCCGTTCCTCGGTACGGGCTTGGTGGCCGGCTATCGAACATCGGGCGAAAGCCAGCGCCCAGGATTCGCCTGGTTCTTCGGGCGCGATTCGTTTTGGACTTCCTTCGCGCTCAACGCCGCCGGCGATTTCGCCACCACGCGCACAGCATTGCAATTCATCGGCAAATATCAGCGCGAAGACGGCAAGATGCCGCACGAAATCGCGCAAGCCGCGAACTTTGTTCCCTGGTTCAAGGATTTTCCGTACGGCTACGCGTCCGCGGACTCCACTCCGCTGTACATCATCGCCGTGAACGATTATGTGACCGAGAGTGGCGACGTTGCTTTCGCCAAAGAAAAATGGGACTGCGTCTGGCTCGCCTACCAATTCCTCCGCTCGACGTATGATGAGCAGGGGTTCCCGAAAAATTTCGGCATCGGTCACGGCTGGGTGGAAGGCGGTCCGTTGCTTCCGGTCAAATCCGAGTTCTACCAGAGCGGCCTCGGCGTTGAGGCTTTGCGCGCTCTCTCGAACCTTGCCCGTTTGACCGGCCAGGACGCGCGCGGCTCCGAACTTGCCCAAGAGTTCGAAAAACAAGCACTCAAGCTGAACAATACGTTTTGGCTTGCGGATAAACGCCGCTACGCGTTTGCCCTCGGGACAGACGGCAAGCCGATCGACGAACCAAGCGTGCTCGCGACTGTTCCGATGTGGTTCGGGTTGACCGAGCAAGAAAATGCGAACGACATGATCACGCAGCTCGCCGATGTGGACTATCAGACCGACTGGGGCATGCGCATCATCTCCAGCCGCTCGCCGAAGTTCAGCGGCGGCGGATATCACTACGGCTCCGTTTGGCCGCTCTTCACCGGATGGGCCAGCGTCGGCGAGTATCGCTATCACCGTTCGCAGCCGGCGTATGAAAATCTGCGAGCCAACGCGCTCCTCGCGCTTGACGGCTCGCTCGGTCACGTCACAGAAGTTCTCTCCGGCGATTACTATCAGCCGCTCTCCACGAGTTCGCCCCACCAGATCTGGTCCGCCGCAATGGTCATAAGCCCCTTGCTGCGTGGCATGTTTGGGCTCTCGACCGACGCGAAGGCTGCGACGCTCACCTTTGCTCCGCATTTGCCCGCAGATTGGAATTCGGTCGGGATCGATAACCTGCGTGTCGGCCAAAACAAATTGGAGCTGGCGTTCACAAGGACCGCGGAAGGAATCTTTCTGGAAGCCGGACGCACTGCGGGCACCGGAGAATCAACCATCGAATTCCGGCCGTCGATCAGCTTGCGCGCGACGGTGCAAAGAGCCGAGCTGAATGGCAAGCCATTTCCCTTTCGCGTGGAGGCGAACGCCGAAGATCAGCACGCGCTCGTGAAATTCCCTGTCGGAGAAGGGCAGAAATTCCTCCGTATTTTCGTAACCAACGATTTCGCAGTCACGCCAATCACGGCGTTGCCCGCGCTCGGAAGCACAAGTAGGGGTGTGCGCATCCTTTCTGAGACTTGGTCGCCCTCGCACGACCAGCTCGCACTGGATGTTTCCGGCGCCACGGGTGCGCAATACGAATTGAAAGTGTGGAATGCGGCACAGATCGAACGTGTCGAAGGCGCCGAGCTAAAGAAAAAACCAGAGGGCGCAATTCTCTTGCTGCACATCCCGAGCAACAGTTCGGAAGCTTATGCGCACACGAAGATCGTCATCCATTTCTCCACTGCGCAAACCAAAGCCAAACGCCGATAGCAATCGGTATTCACAATGTCGATGCCTCCGCAACGCGACAAGCTAGATCTCAGCGGTCGGCAGCTAACTATGGTGCCGCCGCATGCATGGCTAAACAAATCGTTGCGAGTCCTCAATCTTTACCGCAATAAGCTGAAAAGCCTCCCGCCGGAAATCGTGCAACTCAGGGATTTGCAGGTGCTCATCGTTGCGAACAATCAGTTGCGCGCACTACCGGAAGAACTCGGTGCCTTAAGGCAATTGAGAATGCTGGACGCAGGGCACAACCTGCTCGCCGACCTGCCACGCTCATTCGGGAAACTCACGAAGCTCACCGACTATCTCTACCTGCACGACAACCGCTTAAAAGCTCTGAGCGATTCGGTTTTCGAGAACTTTCCCCGTTTGCACTACCTTAATCTTAGCGAGAATCCTCTGCGCGGACTCCCTACCTCGCTCAGCGCGCTCGCTAAACTAGAAGAGCTCCGGCTCGAAAACATTGGGCTGGAAGTGCTGCCCAGTTTCATCGCGGATCTCACCTCCTTGGACGAACTGACGCTGCGTAACAATCGCATGACCTCGCTGCCCGATTCGTTCGAGAAGTTACGGAGCTTGCGCCGCCTAGACTTGCGTGGGAATCGATTTACTCGGGTTCCTGATGTTCTGCGCAACCTTAGAAAGCTTCAGAAGCTTGATCTGCGCTGGAATGACCTTCGCGTACGCCCTTCGTTGCTAAAGGAGCTAGGAACTCGCGGCTGCCGCGTTCTCCTATAAGAGAAACTGGCAGCCGCCAAACGATCTACTTCCCTTCCGTTGCCTCTTCCCGCGGTAGCAGCGCTTGCCGGGGCACTTTCGCGTCGAAAACTAAATTGAAGAAACCGACCATCATCTCGTCCCAGTTTTGCTGACCCCATATAATCGTCTTGGTCGGATCGGGATTTTCCGGATTGTTGGGCGAGTTATCGAAATGCGCGGTGCATTCGATTTTTGTGCCCTTCGGAAGCGCAATCGGCTCCGCCAAGTTATACCAGAGCTGCCAGCGCCAGTTGTACGCAGGCACTCGCAAAATGGTGCGCGTTTCTCCGTTTGGAAAAACCAGCCGGTACTCGAAATCCTTCCCGCGCATGTGCATGTGCGGATGGAGACTCGCCAGCTTCACGTCGCGAAGCACTTCAAAGGAAGCATTGACACGATGGTTTGGATCACCAGGCGGAATCTTGAATGTTCCGTTGCTCGCCGACAAAGTCAGCACACGTTCCTTTGGCGGTTCTTTGGCGAACACCATTCCGACTCGTGTGCGGTCGGTCGTCGCCTTCCCTGTAGGCGTGTAATGCACCTCCAGAACGATATCGGAGCCTGCCTTGATTAGTTTCGCCTGACCCGGACTCAATATCTCAGCAGGCTGTCCCGGCGCGTACCCCACGAGGAAATCACTCGGTAAGGCACTGCGATCTGTCTTTTCGTCCGATTTCGGCGGGGGAGCTTCGAAGAAAACGCCGGTCTTTTGACCTTTGAAGTAGTTCGATCCCGGCTCGCGAACATACGCAATGATGTGGTGGACGACAGAGCGTTCCGTGGGCCGCGCCTCCGCCATTTGCACCCATTTGTCTTCCGTAAAACCGGTAGGGAAAATGACGTACTGGTATTCGACCATTCCCGATGCCGGCACGGCGAAAGCTCTCGGCAACTCAAAAATCTTGTCCGGCTTCGGAATGCCCCAACCTTCCACAAAGCTCGCAGGAGCTGGCGCATCCTTCGGATCACCTTCCGGGGCACCTGCGTTCGCCCACGCCACTAAAGTGCTGATCTCTTTCGCCGTCAACGCGCGATCGTTCGAGAAATGCCCATACCCTGGATCCGCGAACCAGGGCGGCATGATTTTTTGCTGCACCACAAGCTTGATACTCGAGGCCCACGGACGCACTTGTTCATAGGTTAGCAATGGAAAAGGCGCAGCCTCCCCGGCGCGATGACAAGTCTGGCATTTCTTTTGGAGGATCGGCGCAACGTCCTTTGTAAACGTCGGAGCCGACATGCTGCCCATTTGCCCCAAAACTAGAGCGCTCCCGCAGATTTCAAAGGCCAAAACCAAAAGGATTCGTTTCATCATTCTCGCCCCTCCTGGGCGAATCGGATTCTGGCCGCCGCGGACCTAATATTTGCGCCACACTATCAATAAACCAGCTTTAGCGAAAACTGAATTTGGCGCGAAGATCCCGCCGTCTTGCTGATAATTCCGAAACCGCTGCCGCGCACGATGTTAGACGGCAAGCCAAAATTTACAATGTTGAAGATGTTGAAAAACTCCGCGCGGAATTCCAGGATGCCCAGTTCGCCGCTTCGGCGTCGCCCAAACGGCGTGTCCTTGATCAATCCCAGGTCAAAATTCCGGAAGCCTGGGCCGCGAAAAGTATCGCGCCCCAACGCGCCAAAGCGGCCGTGATTGGGTCCGGTTCCTCCCAAAACGTTGATCGGAATGAAAAAGAACGAGCTATTGTTCGCGCCGAGGCCAAAATAATCTTCGCGGACGGAGCGACTCGTGGAGAACTTCGGTAATGCAATTAGATCGGGACGATCCGTTCCTCCGGCGCCTGCGCCAGTTTGCTGCACGCCAGAGTACACACTGAAGGGCGGACCACTCGTCACCGTCGTAATGTTCAGAAGCTGCCAGCCGCCCGTCACCTTTCTGCTGAGTGCTCGAAGGTAGTTTGCGCGATCAAAGGGCAGCGCCTGAAACAGGCTCAGGGTGAACACGTGCGTCACGTCGAACGTAGAAACGCCCTTGTCCGCCTCCGGATTCCTGGGATCTTGCGGCAGGGTTTGCAAAATAACTCCTGCATTCGAGGGCAAACCCCCAAGCACCGCGCTGGTGTCGTCGATCGATTTGGAGAATGTATAGCTTGCCTGGAAACTCAGTCCGATGCGCGACTGGTTTTGGCTCACGCTGGTTTGCAGCGCGTGATAGCTGGAATGCGAGCCAGTCGTCATCACCAGCTCCGGTCCGAAACCTCCGGTGGCGTGGCCCGCGGCGTTGAACTGTGTAAATGGCGCGAACGCCGGATCTGCGCCATTGTAGCCGTTGGGCGAAAAAACCGTGGCGAGATGCACCCCCGCCGTCGCCACGTAGGCGGCGCTGACCTTCACGCTGCCCAAGTCTTGATCGATTCCCGCCGTGTACGTGCCGATGTATCCGTTGCGAAAATTCCGGTCGATTACCCCGGCCGTGAATAATTGCACCTCATGTCCAGGCGTCGACGCTGCGAGATCGTTCTGAAACCTCTGCACGTCGATGGGCGTGTTCGCAGGGACATTGGCGCTGCTTCCTGAGGCAAAGAGAAGCTGCCCCTGCGTGGTGTAAGGCGCGGGCAGCGTCAAGGGAACTACTTCGCCATGAAACGGTACGGGAACATCCGGGAGCGCCGTGACGACGGGCGAGAACACCAGCGGAAATCCTCCGGTGACAAAATTGTCCTGCCACAAGTTCGGCAGGATTGTCGTGATGGCGCCGCCGGCATGAAACGTCGTGTGTTTGCTGACCGCATAGTCGATCGAGACTCGCGGTCCCCAGCCATTCCAGTCCATCGGATACACAGGCTGCGGGTTGTACAAAAAAACTTGGGTGGCACCCGGAGACAAAAACGCGATGGGCTTGCCATCTGGACCGACCGGCTCGGCAATCGACGTCCGGTGTTTCGCTTCCTTAATGCGGGTGTTCACTTCATACCGCAACCCATAACTTACGCTCAACCGTGGCGTCGCTTTCCACGCATCCTGAAAGTAAAAATTGTAGGCTTCGCGCCGTACGGCCGCTTCATCAAACTTGTCGCCGCCAGGCGTCAGGCTACCCGCGGCAATAACCGAGTACGAATAAGGCGTCGCGGTCAGCAAACCTGTAAGCGCGTCCGGCAGCGGGTTTCCCGGTTGAATGTCGTGTTGACCGCTCGCGGAACGAATCAGAACAGGAGAGAACGCCGTTCCTCCGCCAAAGGAGTACAGCCCATTCGGATTCGTCCCAAAAATCGTGGCGTCACGGTTCGCGCGAATTTCCGCGCCCCACTTAAATGTGTGGGATCCGCGCGCGTACACCATGTCGTATTTCAGCTGATAGACATTTCCGTACGAACCAAAGATGGAACCGTCGGCGGAGTTGAAGCCTTCGAAAAGGCCGTCACCGAATGCCAGCGCCGGCTGCGTGTGATTCGTCGTTGGAAAAATAGGCGTGCTGCGAATGTATCCCAACGCCATCGTAAAGTTCAGGTGCGGAGAAATCGTTCGCGCATACCTTAGGGTGGCGCTGCGCTGGTGATCGAAAAACTTCACGCCGAAGCTCGGGTCGATGGCCGTCTGGTCAGGATTAGTCGTCGGGCCACGCACCTGGTTTAGGCTGAATCGTGCCGTGAGTCCTGCCTTATCGGAAATGCGGTGATCGATACGCACGGAAAATTGGTCCGTGTTCGTGGCCACCTTGGAGGATGCCGCGTACGTGCGCGCACCAAAAGCCCCCTGCGGATCGTTGGGCAAGGGATAACGCGCCAGCAGCGCCGCAATCGCCGGATTCACGGGAACGCTGAGGGTGTCACCAGGAAATGTGGTCGTATCGATTCCCTGCCGCTCCGCAATCGTCGGAACCGGAAACACCTGCGTCGTCCCCAGCACCTGCCGGAAGCCCTGATACTCTCCGAAATAAAAAGTCTTGCCGCGGCCATCGTAGATTCTTGGAATGATCACTGGTCCGCCATTGGTAGCTCCAAATTCGTTGCGAACAAACGGCGGAATGCGGCGCGGATCGATATCGCTTTTGTGATCGAAGAAATTTCGCGCATCAAAAGCCGCGTTGCGAACAAATGCGAACGCGCTGCCATGTACCTGATCGCTGCCCGACTTGGTCAGCACATTCGTGAAACCTGCGGCGCCGTGCCCGACTTCGGCCGGCATCGCTCCCGAGCTAGACTGCACTTCCTGTATGGCATCTACGTTGAAATTGGAAAATGTAGCTCCGCCCAGTTCCGGGTCGGTCGTATCCGCTCCGTCCATGGCGAAGACCGCCGCCACTCCGCGTTGTCCATTGATCGCAAATTGTTGTGTGAAATTTGCCGCTCCGTTGGTGTCTGTCATTGTTCCCGCGGCAAGCAGCAGCAGCTTGCTGAAGTCTCGCTGATTCAACGGGAGATTTGACACCTCGGCGCTCGAAAGACGCTCGCCGCCGCTCCCTTGTGTTTGCGATGGAACGTCCGCCTCTGCAGAGACGAACAGCTCATTGTTCGACGATGAAAGCGTAAGCCTGGAGGATTGCGTGGCGCCTTCTGGAACGATCAAAGGTTTGGCGGCTCTCCACGTTCGGCCTGCCGCGCTGACACTCAGGTCATAGCTCCCGGCGGGCAATTCGGCAAAAGCGAACTGGCCATTCGACGAAGTCGCGACGCTGTAATCCCGGTTCTCAGACCGACCGTGCAGCGCGATAATCGCCGCTGAAACGACATTTCCGTCGCCGTCGCGCAGGGTTCCATTCCATGAGGTTTTATGGTCTGCGGCGGCTGGGGCTACAACGGTCAGCAGCGCGAGAAAGCAGAGCGGACCTCGAGAACCTAAGGACACGAAAGCATTATACGCACCACATTCCAAACTAGCCGGAGTTGATTGACAATGACCGTATCTAACGGTAGCTTTTGAAACTCCTCTGATTTGGGGATGGGGTCGCGTGTTTTGGCGTAGACCTTACGTCGTCCCGACTAGTCCCGAACGGAGGACGCTTCAGCATGGCTCAAAGCTTTTTTAAGCACGCCGTATCCGGCATCCGGCAGATTTCGTGTCAGAAAAGAATTTACCCACCCGCCGCGTAAGGCGGCGCATCTAAGACGTGTCGCAATGGCGCGGGCCTTCGTCCCGCTCAGGAGCTAACGTGACTCAGGCCAAAACCCAAGTAGACCTAGACCAACTCAGCATCAATACCATTCGCACCTTAGCCATCGACGCGGTGCAGCAAGCCAACTCCGGTCATCCTGGGGCGCCGATGGGGCTTGCGCCGGTCGCCTACGAACTCTGGCAACGATTTCTCCGCTATGATCCCGCCGATCCGCTTTGGCCCAATCGCGACCGCTTCGTTCTCTCCAACGGCCACGCTTCCATGCTGCTCTACGCCATGCTACATCTCACCAGCGTTCGCGACGTTTCTCCGGATGGCAAAGTGCTCGACAGACCTTCGCTTCCGATGGAAGAGATCAAGCGTTTTCGCCAGCTCGACAGCAAAACTCCCGGCCATCCGGAATCGCACATTACCGCCGGTGTCGAGACCACCACGGGACCGCTCGGGCAAGGCTGCGGAAACAGCGTGGGCATGGCCATCGCCAGCAAATGGCTGGGCGCGAATTACAATCGCCCCGGCTTCGAGCTTTTCAGCTTCAACGTCTACACCATGTGTGGCGACGGCGACATGATGGAGGGGGTAGGCTGCGAAGCTGCGTCCCTCGCCGGTCATCTCGCCTTATCAAATCTCTGCTGGATTTACGATCACAACCACGTCACGTTGGACGGTCCCGCGTCTTGGTCCTTTAGTGAAGATGTCATGACGCGCTTCGTCGGCCTGGGCTGGAATGTCACACGCGTGGCAGACGCTAACGATCTCGAAATGCTGGACCGCGCGTATCAAACGTTCCTGAAAACGACCGACCGACCCACGCTGATCGTGGTCGATAGCCACATCGGCTACGGTTCGCCCAATAAACAAGATACCTCCGACGCGCACGGCGAGCCTCTCGGCGAAGCGGAAGTCAAACTCGTAAAGCGGAACTACGGCTGGCCCGAGGACGCAAAATTTTACGTTCCTGATGGCGTCTACGATCACTTCAAGAACGGCGTTGGCAAGCGCGGAGCCGAAGCTCGTTCCACGTGGAACACCAAATTTGCCGAGTATAAGAAGCAGTTTCCGGACCTCGCGGATCAGCTTGAGCGCATCCAAAGCTTTCGATTGCCCGACAGTTGGGACAAAGATCTGCCTACTTTCCCCGCCGATCCGAAGGGCATGGCCACTCGCGAATCGTCTGGCAAAGTGCTGAACGCCTTGGCGAAAAATATCCCCTGGCTGCTCGGCGGCTCGGCCGATCTGGCACACTCCAACAAGACGAATCTCACATTTGAGGGCGCCGGCGATTTCTACGCCAACGAATATAAGGGCCGCAATCTCCATTTCGGCGTCCGCGAACATGCTATGGGCGCCGCCGTCAACGGGCTGAGCGTTTCTCGCTTGCGCGCCTACGGAGCTACTTTTTTCAATTTCAGCGACTACATGAAACCCGCCATGCGCCTCGCCGCGCTCATGGAGACACCTTCTATCTTCATCTTCACTCATGATTCTATCGGTCTCGGCGAAGACGGCCCCACGCATCAACCCATCGAACAACTTGCTGGGTTGCGCGCCATGCCCAACATGATCGTGCTGCGCCCCGGCGATGCCAACGAAGTGGTGGAAGCCTACAAGGTACTGATCCAGCTTCGGCACAGCCCGGTTACTCTCGTGCTGACTCGCCAACCGCTCCCTACCTTCGACCGCACCAAGTACGCGCCAGCCTCCGGCGTAGCCAAGGGCGCGTACGTTCTCGCCGATGCCGCGAACGGCAAGCCCGATGTAATTCTCATGGCCACCGGCAGCGAAGTGCATCTCTGCGTCGAGGCATACGAGAAGCTGAAAACTGAGGGCATCAATGCACGCGTGGTGAGCATGCCTTCCTGGGAACTCTTCGAAAAGCAGGATGCCGCGTATCGCGACAGCGTGCTTCCTCCTAGCATTTCGGCGCGCATCTCCGTCGAAATGGCCGCGACCACCGGTTGGGAGCGCTACATCGGCCCGAGGGGCAAAGCGATAGGCATGCACACGTTTGGCGCTTCCTCGCCTCTGAAAGACTTGCTCAAGAAGTTCGGTTTTCTTTCGGAGCGCGTCGTAGCCGCGGCCAAAGAAGTTCTGGGAAAGTGAGCGACCGATGAAACTTGTGATTGGCTCCGACCACGCCGGCTTTCAATTGAAAGTCGCAATCGGCGATTTATTGCGTTCGCTGGGACATGAAGTGCTGGATGTCGGCGCATTTAACGAGAATCCCTCGGATTACCCAGATTTCGCCGAGGCCGTCGGCCGCGCTGTGGTCGACAAAAAAGTCGAGCGCGGGATCCTCATCTGCGGCAGCGGTGTGGGAGCCAGCGTGGCCGCCAACAAAATTCCCGGCATCCGCGCCGGCATGTGCCACGACACGTATTCCGCGCATCAAGGAGTGGAGCACGACGACATTAACATTCTCGTGCTAGGCTCCCGCGTAGTCGGCGTCATGCTCGCGGAGGACCTGATCAAGGCGTTTTTAGGCGCGAAATTTACTCACGAAGAGCGCCACGTACGCCGCCTCGGCAAAGTAAAAGCCATCGAAGCCAAGTATTGCGGCGGAGGCAAAGTAGCGAACGCCTGAATCAGCATTTCTTAACAAGAGCTCGTGCCCTAGTCGCTCAGCAGCAAGGGCTAACCCAGCGGCGTAAAATCGTAATTTGAGGAGCCTGCGGCAAAGGAGAACGTCATGACAACTACAACAACGCTTCCGAATGTCGGAGCCAAGGGTGTGAATCCCCTAAAGGCATTACTGGAATTCGGTCAATCCCCCTGGATGGACTACATCCGCAGAGACCTGCTGACCAGCGGCGGCCTGAAGAAAATGATTCAGGAAGATGGTCTGATGGGAATGACCTCGAATCCCACCATTTTTGAGAAAGCGATCACCGGCAGCAAGGACTACGCTGACATCCTGGAGTCGCCTGAAGCAAAGAAACTCGACGCCAAGGGCGTGTACGAAAAAATTGCTATTCGCGATGTGCAAGACGCGGCGGATATTTTCAAGGGCGTCTACCAGCAGAGCAAGCGGCGCGACGGCTATGTCAGCCTGGAAGTATCGCCGCTGCTCGCCAACGACACCCAGGGCACCATCGACGAAGCCCGCCGCCTCTGGAAGAGCGTCAGCCGCGAAAACGTAATGATCAAGGTGCCGGGCACTAAGGAAGGCCTCCCGGCCATTCGGCAGCTTCTAGAAGACGGAATCAATATCAACATTACCCTCTTGTTCGCACAGTCCGTCTACGAGCAAGTGGCGGAAATCTTTATTGCTGCCTTGGAAGCGCGCGCGAAAAAAGACCAGGACATCAGCCATATCGCTAGCGTCGCCAGTTTCTTCGTCAGTCGCATCGATAGCATGATCGACGCTCAGATCGACGCCAAGCTGAAGACCGAAACAGACCCTGGCAAGCGCGCTCTGCTCACTAGCTTGCAAGGAAAAGTCGCCATCGCCAATGCCAAGCTGACTTATCGCAAGTATCAGGAAATCTACAGCACGCCGCGGTGGAAAGCGCTGACCGCCAAGGGAGCGCAGACGCAGCGTCTGCTCTGGGCCAGCACCAGCACTAAGAATCCAAAGTATCGCGACGTCATGTATGTGGAAGAGCTTATCGGCTCGGACACCGTCGACACCATTCCACCGGCTACATTCGACGCCTTCCGCGACCATGGCCGCGTGCGTCCCAGCCTGACGGAAAACGTCGATGAAGCCGCGAAAGTCATGGCTTCGCTCGAGAAGGCCGGCATCTCCATGAAAGAAGTCACCGAGAAGCTTGTCGTCGACGGCGTAAAACTCTTCGCCGATGCGTTCAAGCAGTTGCTGGAGGCGACCGGCAAGACCGCTGGCGTACGTGCGTGAGCCTCAATTCGCAGCTCTACATGCTCCCGGAAAAACTGGAAGCTCTCGTCAAAGCTTCACTGGATGATTGGAAAGAGAACGACAAGGTCCGGCGGCTCTGGCAGCGCGATGCTTCCGTCTGGACCGGCACCGACGAAGCGCAGTGGCTGGGCTGGCTGGACATCACGGAACAGCAACTTGCCCAGCTCGATCTTTTCAAAAAAGTTGCCGCCGACATAAAGAAGGCCAAGTTCAAGCACGCGCTCCTGCTCGGCATGGGCGGCTCGAGTCTCTGCCCCGAAGTCCTGCGCCTGACCTTCGGTAGGATCAAGGGATTTCCCGAATTGCATGTGCTCGATTCCACTGATCCCGCGCAGATCAAAGCTATTGAGGCCGAAGTCGATCTCAAGAGCACGATCTGCATCGTCTCCAGCAAATCCGGTAGCACGCTCGAGCCCAACATCTACAAGCAATATTTTTTCGAACGGATTGCCAAGAAAGTCGGCCCCAAAGAAGTCGGCAATCGCTTCATCGCCATCACCGATCCCGGCTCGAAGATGCAGCAAGTCGCGGAAGCCGATAAGTTCCGCCACATCTTTTTCGGCGTCCCCAGCATCGGTGGGCGCTATTCCGCATTGTCGAATTTCGGAATGATCCCGGGCGCAATCATGGGCCTGGACATTGCAAAATTCCTGAAGAATACACAAGAAATGGTGAAAGCGTGTGGCGCCAACATTGCCGCGGACAAGAATCCTGGCGTACAGCTCGGAGCCATTCTGGGCACTGCTGCCAATGAAGGCCTCGACAAGCTGACGATCATTTCTTCTCCGGGAATTCACGATCTAGGCGCCTGGCTCGAACAACTCATCGCCGAATCGACCGGAAAGCAAGGCAAGGGCATCATTCCCGTCGATCGAGAAAAGCTTGCCAAGCCGGAAGCGTACGGAAGCGATCGCGTTTTCGCTTATCTCCGTCTCGAAACCAAACCGGACAAAAAACAGGATGCCGCCGTCCTCGCGCTCGAAAAAGACGGCCTGCCCGTCGTGCGCATCTCCGTGAAGAACACATACAACCTGGGACAGGAATTTTTCCGTTGGGAAATCGCCACCGCGGTCGCCGGGTCCATCATCGGCATCAACCCCTTTAATCAGCCAGACGTGGAAGCCAGCAAAATCGAAACCCGAAAACTCACCAGTGAGTATGAAAAAACCGGCAAGCTTCCGCCCGAATCTCCATTCCTCGAGGCGGAAGGAATCAAGCTGTACGCCGACGAAAAAAATACCGCCGCATTAAGGAATTCCAAGACTCTTGCAGATGCGCTGAAATTTCACTTGGATCGCATCAACGCCGATGACTATTTCGGCGTTCTCGCCTACATCACCATGAACCAGCAGAACGAAGACGCGCTGCAGGTAATTCGCCACATGGTGCGCGACGACAAGAAAGCCGCCACGGTTCTCGGCTTCGGTCCCCGCTTTTTGCATTCCACCGGGCAAGCCTACAAAGGCGGACCCGACTCCGGCGTTTTTCTGCAAATTACCTGCGACGACAAGGTCGACCTGCCCGTACCCGGACAAAAATATACTTTCAGTGTAGTGAAAGCGGCGCAAGCTCGCGGGGATTTCGCGGTTCTGTCCGAACGCGGACGTCGCGCCCTGCGCGTTCACATCGGAAAAAATGTAAAGGCCGACCTGGCGAAACTCACCAGAGCAACCAAGAAGGCCCTCGCAATGCAAAGCTTTTAAGGGGCGAGCAAACAACTGTAGGGGTCGGGCTTCATCCCGGCCAAAATGCGGCAACCTCACTTGGAACAGGAGCAGACAAATGCAGCTCGGCATGATCGGTCTCGGCAGGATGGGTGCCAACATGGTGCGCCGCCTGCAAAAAAATGGTCATCAATGCGTTGTCTATGACCGCAGCCCCGATTCCGTAAAGCAACTCAGCGCGGAAGGTTCCATCGGCTCAACGTCACTCGACGAGTTCGTAAAAAAGCTCTCGAAGCCGCGCGCCATCTGGCTCATGGTTCCCGCCGGCGTTGTCGACGCCACGCTGCACGACCTCACTCCAAAGCTCGAATCAGGCGATATCATCATCGACGGCGGCAACTCCTACTACATCGACGACATTCGCCGCGCCAAAGAACTCTCACCGAAAGGCATTCATTATGTCGATGTCGGCACCAGCGGCGGCGTCTGGGGACTAGACCGTGGCTATTGCCAAATGATCGGCGGCGAAAACAATACCGTCCGCCATCTCGATCCCATTTTCAAGACGCTCGCGCCCGGCCGCGGCAACGCGCCCCGCACTCCGGGCCGCGAGAAAGTCGATGGTACGGCCGAAGAAGGATATCTGCACTGCGGTCCCTCCGGCGCAGGCCACTTCGTGAAAATGGTTCACAACGGAATCGAGTACGGCCTGATGGCCGCCTACGCGGAAGGCCTGAACATTCTCAAACACGCCAACGTCGGCAAGCAGCATCACGAAACCGATGCGGAAACCACGCCGCTCCGCAATCCCGAACACTACCAATACGATTTCAATCTCGCCGACGTCACGGAAGTCTGGCGGCGCGGCAGCGTCGTCGCCTCCTGGCTGCTCGACCTGACCGCCATTTCGCTTCTCGAGCAACCAAGCCTCGAGCGTTTCTCCGGCCGCGTCTCCGATTCCGGCGAAGGCCGTTGGACCATTATCGCCGGCATCGAATCCGGCGCCCCCGCTTCCGTGCTTACCGAAGCGCTCTACGAGCGATTCTCGACTCGAGGCGAAGGTGAATTCGCCGCCAAACTTTTGTCGGCGATGCGTTTTCAATTCGGCGGTCACGCGGAAAAGAAGGCCTGAAGTAAGGATCAACCGCAGCCCCGGCGCGTTAGACTCATTACAGGACACTCTATGAACCACTCGAATTCAAATCCCGTCGCCTCGCCCTGCGTCATGGTCATCTTCGGCGCCACCGGCGATCTCACCAAGCGCAAGCTCATCCCCGCGCTCTGCAACTTGGCCGCTGACAATTTGCTCTCCAAGCAGTTCGCCATCATCGGTTTCGCCGGCAACGACTACACCACGGAAAGTTTTCGTAAGAATCTCACGGAGGAAATCCCCAAGTATTCCTCCAGCAAGATCGACCCGGCGGTCTGGTCCTGGTTCGCTGAGCGCATCTATTACGTTAAAGGCGACTTTCAAGATCCCGATGCCTACCAGCGCCTGGCGCAGCAAATAACCGAAGTCGATAAGCAGCACAACACGGGTGGAAACAAATTTTTCTATCTCGCCGTTGCCCCGCGATTTTTCTCCTCCATCGTGAAACAGCTCGGCGTCGTCGGCCTGACCAAGGAAGAAAACGGACATTGGGCGCGCGTCATCATTGAAAAGCCTTTCGGACACGACTTACAATCGGCGCGCCAGCTCAACGAAGAGCTAAAACAGGTTCTCACCGAAAATCAGATCTACCGCATTGACCATTACCTCGGCAAAGAAACCGTCCAGAACGTGATGGTCTTCCGCTTCTCCAACAACATCATCGAGCCGCTCTGGAATCGCAACTACGTCGATCACGTCCAAATCACCGCCGCGGAAACGGTCGGCGTCGAGCATCGCGGCAGCTTCTACGAAACGGCCGGCGCCCTGCGCGACATGGTGCCCAATCATCTCTTCCAACTCCTCACTATGACCGCTATGGAGCCGCCCATCTCCTTCGACGCCGACGAAGTCCGCAACAAGCAGGCCGAGGTTCTGCATGCCATCCAGCCGCTCAGCCCCGAAGAGGTGCTCACTTGCATGGTGCGCGGACAATACGGTCCCGGAGTTATCGACAGTGTGCCGGTCGTCGGCTATCGCAGCGAGCCGGACGTAGCGCCCGATTCGAACACGGAAACCTTCGTCGCCATGAAGCTGCAGATCGACAACTGGCGCTGGGCCGGCGTTCCTTTCTATCTCCGTACCGGCAAGCGCCTCAAGCGGCGCGCCACCGAAATCGTCGTCCATTTCCGGCGCACACCCTTCGTGCTTTTCCGCAACACCACGGTAAAAAATCTGGAGACCAATCGCCTCGTCATCCATATCCAACCAAACGAGGGCATCTCCCTCAGCTTCGGCGCGAAAGTTCCCGGCACAGTCATGAAGCTTGGCCTGGTGAACATGGATTTCGACTACTGCAACTATTTCGGCGCCGAACACAACACCGGTTACGAGCGCCTGCTGCGCGATTGCATGGCCGGTGATCCCACGCTCTTCCAGCGCGCCGACATGGTTGAAGCCGGGTGGAGCGTGATCCAGCCGGTTATCGATGTCTGGCACGCCCTGCCTGCCCGCGGCTTTCCAAACTATCCCGCCGGTTCCTGGGGGCCAATCGAAGCTGAGGAGTTGCTCGAACGCGAAGGCCGTGCGTGGCGCCCCATCGGCGAAGAAGAAATCGACCGCGACCGCGGCTGCGTGGAAGAGGAAGACAAGGTCGTTGCCGCCAGGCGTCAAGAAGCCACCGACTGAACATCTCGGAGAGATTGATTGTGCCACCCGACGTCCGAATTCTGACCAATATCGATGCCATCGCCAAACGCTCCGCTGAGGATTTCGTACAGTCCGCGACGCAGGCCGTTTCGGAGAAGGGCTCCTTCAGCGTGGCGCTCGCAGGCGGGTCCACGCCAAAAGCCCTGTATTCCCTCTTGGCCAGCGACGCCGCTCTGCGTTCGCAGGTACCGTGGGATAAAATGTACGTGTACTTTGGCGACGAGCGCAGCGTCGGCCCTGATCATGCAGACAGCAATTTCCGCATGGCCACCGATACAATGCTCGCGAAAGTTCCGCTAAAGCCCGAGCAGGTTTTTCGCATCAAGGGTGAGTACAAGGACACGGAAAAGGCCGCGCAAGAATACGAACAAGTCTTGCGCACATCCTTTAAAATAGCCGAGGGTCAATTTCCGCGCTTCGACCTTGTATTCCTGGGAATCGGGAATGAGGGCCACACGGCCTCGTTGTTCCCGGGGACCAAGGCGCTGCACGAAACAAAGCGCCTCGTGGTGCGCAACTGGGTCGGTAAGCTCTACACCAACCGCATCACGCTGACCGCACCGGCCATCAACAATGCCGCGCGCGTCATTTTCATGATCACGGGCGCGGATAAAGCGCTCGCGCTGAAAGGCATCCTAGAAGGACCGTACGAGCCGGAGCAATTGCCGGCACAACTGATTCAGCCGCCGAACGGCAAAGTAGTTTGGCTAGTCGATACGATCGCCGGCGGCATGCTTTCCATAGGAATTCGCGAATAAGGCAAGGAGAAACACCATGGCAACTACAAGCGTAACAGGCAGCAAAATTGAAACGTATCTCGGCGCGAAAGCCGATTCTCTGCTCGGGTTCAAGTCCCCCAAAATTCCCAAGGAGCGTCTGCACCTCCCGAGTCCCGACTTCATCGATCGCGTCTGGACTGTTTCGGACCGCAACGTTCGCGTGCTCGCAAATCTCCAGCGGGTTTTCCGCCACGGTCGCCTCGATGGCACAGGTTATTTGTCCATTCTTCCGGTCGATCAGGGCATCGAGCACTCCGCGGGCGCCAGCTTCGCGAAAAACCCCGACTATTTCGATAGCGAAAATATCGTCAAGCTCGCTGTCGAGGGCGGCTGCAACGCGGTTGCCTCAACATTGGGCGTGCTAGGCTCCGTCGCTCGCAAATATGCGCACAAGATTCCTTTCATCGTGAAATTGAACCACAACGAACTGCTTACCTTCCCCAACAAGTTTGACCAAATCTTTTTCGGCACCGTAAGAGAGGCTTGGGACATGGGCGCAGCCGCCGTCGGCGCCACCATTTATTTCGGCTCCGATCAGGCCGATCGCCAAATCGTTGAGGTCAGCCGGGCTTTCGCGGAAGCTCACGAACTCGGCATGGCCACCGTTCTTTGGTGCTATCTGCGCAACAGCGCCTTTAAGAAAGACAAGGACTATCACCTCTCCGCCGACCTCACCGGCCAAGCCAATCATCTCGGTGTCACCATTCAGGCCGACATCATCAAGCAAAAGCTCCCGGAAAATAATGGCGGCTATCAAGCTCTGAACATGGGCGATTCCAGCTACGGCAAATTCGACAAGCGCATCTACACCGACCTCGCCAGCGACCATCCGATTGATCTCTGTCGCTACCAGGTCGCCAACTGCTACATGGGCCGCTCCGGTCTGATCAACAGCGGCGGCGCCTCCGGAGCGAACGATTTCGAGGAAGCAGTGACCACCGCGGTCATCAACAAACGCGCCGGTGGCACCGGCTTGATCTCCGGCCGCAAAGCCTTCCAGCGCCCCATGAAGGAAGGCGTCCAGCTCCTAAACACGATTCAAGACGTGTACCTCAGCCCCGAAGTCACCGTCGCCTAACGCGCAAATGGTTGTAGGGGCGCAGCACCGCTGCGCCCCACTTCTGCAATCAACCTCTTCCCGCTGGTTCAATCTTCGTTACTAGCCAGAATGATCCGCTTTCGTTTGCCCACTGACGTATTCCTGAGTACTATCGAGCACGCTGAATCTTCGGAAACGCTTCCAAGCGAAAGCCATCCGGTCAAGTGATGCGTCGAAAGAAGCAGTCTGGTTGTCGGCACGCTTACGGAATGGGTCAACATCCGGCATAGCGACAATCAAGGAGAGGAAAAATGAAGAAGGTAATTGGAAGCGCAGGTCTGACTTTAGCTGTGTTGCTCGGAGCCCTATTCTTGCCCGTACGAACCCCGAGCGTAGCGGCGGCGCCCGCGCCGAGCCCTTCGCAGGTGGTCCTTTCCCAATGGAATGAAATCGGCCGCAAACTGACTGCCATGGCGGAGGACTTTCCCGAAGACAAGTACGATTTCAAGCCCACTCCGGCGGAGCGCACTTTCGCCGAGCAGATGCTGCACGTTTCCGCCTCAATGTACTACTTCACTGACACCGCGCAGGGCCAAAAGCCGCGGTACCCCGACGATCCAAAACGCGACGGCTTGAAAACGAAGGCGGAGATCGTGGCGTTTGCCAAGAAATGCGTGGAAGACGGAGCGGCGGTCATCAAATCCAAGGGTGACAAAGGCATGGCCGAATGGATCACCGAACCGGAAAGCAAGCAGCAAGTGCAGATTTCCGACCTCGCTTACAGTCTTACCGAGCACTCCGGCGAACACTACGGCCAACTGGTGGTGTACTACCGCTTGTCGGGCCTCGTGCCGCCAGAATCTCGCCCGAAAAAGTAATGATGGTGCTTGTGCGTTTTTAGAAGCTTGCTAGGACCGGCCAACCGCGCCGCTCGCGCCGTTTTCCAGCATGGCCGTTAATTGCGCCGGGTCCGCTGTGGGGGGCAAGCAGGATTGACCCGCACAGATTACGGCCACGGCCTTGTCCGCCTGCAAATGCGGCAATGTTTCCTTCAGCGCTTCAGGAAGATTCTCGATCATCGTCCCGTTTTCGCCGGTAGCGGTAAAGCGCATCACGGACTTGCCAAGACGAAAGACTCGATTCGCCGCAACTTCCAGTGACAGAGCCGCGGGATCGTCGGCGCGGCCTGTGATCAGCACTTGCATCGGATGCTGCGCGAAAAGAAGCGCCGCCAAACCATACGTCGCCGCGAAGAGCCCATACTGGGGCGCAATCCCCGCAAAAGCTTCCAGCGTTTTCTGCGCGAAGTTGTAGTAACGCTCGTCGCCCGTAAAAGCGTGCATGCGGACGAGCGCGATAATCGCCGCCGAGTTCGCGCCAGGCGTCGGCGAATCCTGAAATGGTTTGCGGCGCACATCCAGGCCGCCAAGCGGCGCGGCATTGGAAGGGCGGTCAAAGAATCCGCCGCCTTGCGCGTCCGCGTAGTACTCCAGAAGATAATCAAGCGTGTGTTGCGCGGCGCGAAAATACCGCGGATTCAGTGTCGTCTCGTAAGCATCCATTAGCGCGATGACGCTGAACACCTGATCGTCCAATGAGCCTTCCAGCCGTGGGCCGCCGATGCGATGCGCAAATCCCTTTTCTTCCGTCCAGGCTTCCTCCAGCATGCGGTTCATCGTTTTCAGCGCAAAATCGCGGCAGTTATCGCCGATGGAACGGCCTAGAATCCGCGCTGCTTCCAGGTACGCTGAGACGAACATCGCGTTCCAGGAAACGTACATCGTAGTGTCGATATATGGCGTAATCCGTCGCAAACGGCCCGCTAACATCTTGTCCTTTGCGCGCGCTACCGTCAGGCGAACGGCGGTTTCGTCGCCGCCCAGAGTCTTGGCGATTGCACCCGGATCGCGCGCCACCCACAGGACATTCTTAGCGGGGTTGTGGTGCATTTCGCCGCGCGCCTCGATGTCATAGTAAAGCTCGATAATTCGTGCTTCCGCCGGCAGTAGTGCCTCGCGAACTTCTTCCAGCGTCCATGTGAAGTAATCGCCGTCGTCCGAAAGGCAATAATCCGCATCCTGGCTGGCATAAAAGCCGCCGCTGTGCTGGTCGGAGAGCAGCTCATTAACCCAACCGATGATGCCCTCGGCCGTCTCGCGCAAAAAAAGATTCTGCGTCACCTGCCAGCCGTGTAGGTAATTCTTGAGCAACTCGGAATTGTCATAGCTCATTTTCTCGAAATGGGGGACCAGCCAGCGCTCGTCGACCGAATAACGATGGAACCCGCCGGCAAGCTGATCATAGACGCCGCCGCGCGCCATTTTTTCCAGGGTCGTCTCCGCCATGGCGAGCAGATGCTTTTCCTTGGTTTCCTGGTAGCGCTCGAGAACTAATTCAATCGCGGACGCGTGCGAAAACTTTGGTGACTGCCCGAATCCGCCGTTGCGAATGTCAAAAAGTTTCGTGATCGATTGGACTTGCGCGTCCACCACGCTGAGGTCGAATTTCGCTCGCGCGCCGTTGAACGTTTCCGCCTGAGCTACGGCATCCGCTAGTGAATTCGCGGCGCGCTCCAGGTCCGCGCGCTTGTTGCGATACGAATCGGCCACCGCCAGCAAAACCCGCCGGAAACCAGGCCTTCCGCCCTGATCCTCAGGCGGAAAATATGTCCCACCATAGAAAGGCTTCCCATCTGGAAGCAAAAAGCCCGTGAGCGGCCAGCCACCCTGGCCCGAAAGCGCGCTGATCGCGGACTGGTACCGAGCATCGACGTCCGGCCGTTCGTCCCGGTCGACTTTCACGGCGACAAAATTCTCGTTGATGATCTTGGCGATTTCGGTGCTCTCGTAGCTTTCGCGATCGATTACATGGCACCAGTGGCACCACACCGCACCGATATCCAGCAGCATCGGTTTGTCCTCAGACTTTGCGCGCGCAAAAGCGGCATCGCCCCACTCGTACCAATCGATCGGCTGGTGGGCAGCCGACCGAAGGTAAGGACTAATGGACTCTTTAAGTCGATTCTCAGGTTGTGACGACAAGCGAACTCCCATAGAACGAAAAGGACCTGCTAAAGATCATATACGCGCGAAAACCCGAGATACACGCCGTGTGCCTCTCGGGATTGCCGCTGGGAAAATCTCGTTGAACGCCCAACAAACTGCAGACTTACTGAACAACGTCCCCCGGGCCGAGGTCGCGCGGATCAAGCGGCTTACGGCCCGAAAATCCTTCGTCCTGGCGATGGTAGAAGCGGATCCGGTCCTCTCCAAGCCGCCAGCACAAATAAACTTCTTCGTTGTTGATCAGGGCCGGGAAGTCGAGTAGGCCAACCTCAAGATCTTTGATGAGGCAACCCGTTTCAAGGATGCGATTCAGCGAGGACTTAAGCGTTTCAGCGAGCTGCTGATGCTCGACTCGGAGGGTGGCCAGCTTCTCGTACGGTACAATCACCCCGCCCATCATGGTAATTCGGGCGGAAACCGCGGTCAGGTCCGTTTCCAGCCCGGCAAGCTTTTTGCGGCAATCCATCGCTTCCACCAGGAACGGCTCAAGCTCCTTGCGGGCGCGTTCGGCTTCGGTCAGAGTGAAAAGTCGCTGCTCCGGTTCCGGCATATCGTCCGGGTTTTGTTCGTCGTCTTCGTCCGCCATGATAATTCCGTTCTGGCTGTCGGCCTTGAGGGCCGGGTGCTATGTAGTACATCCTACACGGGCTAGCGCAAGCTTAACATGCGATCGAGGGCTATGCGCGCGAAGTGGCGGGTGCGCTCATCCACGGAGATTTGGTTGACAACGTTGCCTGCGGCCAGATTATCCAGCGCCCATAGCAAATGCTGGGGAGTGATGCGAAACATCGTGGTGCATACGCAGACGCTGGGATCGAGCGACATAATCTTCCGGTCCGGTATTTCTTTGCTGAGCCGATTGACCAAGTGAATCTCCGTGCCTACAGCCCATTCCGAACCCGCCGGCGATTGCGAAATCGCCTTGATAATTCCTTCGGTCGAACCGATCTCATCGGCAGCCCGCGTAACTTCGTACCGGCATTCCGGATGCACGATTACCCGAATGCCCGGGTGCGCCCGGCGAACCCGCTCGATGTGCTGCGGCTGGAAGCGCTGGTGCACTGAGCAGTAGCCCTTCCATAAAATGACCCGCGCCTTGCGAATCGCTTCCGGAGAATTGCCCCCGAAATCCTGATACGGATCCCACACAATCATTTCGTTCAGCGGGATACCCATGCGAAAAGCAGTGTTACGGCCGAGGTGCTCGTCCGGCAGGAACAAGACTCGCTCGCCTCGCTCAAAAGCCCACCGCATCACCGCGGCCGCATTCGAACTGGTGCACACAGAACCGCCACGCTCCCCAGTAAAAGACTTGATAGCCGCCGTGGAATTCATGTAGGTGACGGGAACGAGTTTAAGCTTGCCGACGGAGGCTAGCTCTTCCCAGCAAACTTCCACCTGCCCAATATCCGCCATATCAGCCATCGAACAGCCGGCGTTCAAATCAGGAAGAGTCACACTTTGGTGAGCGCGACGGAGGATGTCCGCGCTTTCCGCCATGAAGTGCACGCCGCAAAAAACGATGTGGCGCGCATCCGCTTCCGCGGCCTGAAACGAAAGCTTCAGCGAGTCACCGCGAAAATCCGCGAATTTAACGACTTCATCGCGCTGGTAATGATGGCCAAGCACGATCACGTCTTTCCCAAGGCGCGCTTTCGCCGAGCCAATCCGTTCATCCAGGGAATTGTCCGGCACAAGCAAATACGAGTCGAAATCGCAGCCCACGCCCGGTTCGATTTCGGGCGCGCGCACCGTTTCTGGCGGCTCGCTGCCGATGAATGTAGAGGAATTCGAGATAGAGATAAGGGTGCTCATCACCTTTTCACGACTGCTAGTGGGATTAGATACTCCTAGGGATGTCCCTGCTAATTAGATGATTCTTCTCAGCTTTGGGGTGCAATTCTCCAATTATCCCCCGATAAACACCATAGTACGTGAGGGTGGTACGAAGTCTGGTGCATTGATGCGGTGTCCCTCTTCTTTTTCCATGATTACTGAATTAATATACGTAACCATATCCTTATCCGAGGCGCCTTCGCGTAGCAACCCGCGCAGGTCGTGATCCTCCTTGCTGAATAGGCAGGTGCGCAACTTGCCATCCGCGGTCAGCCGGATGCGCGAACAATGCCCGCAGAAAGGCTGCGTCACCGGAGCAATGAGCCCGATCTCGCCCGGCGCGCCATCCGCAAAGCGATACTTGCGCGCCGTTTCGCTGCGCTCATGCGCTACTTGCCGCAGCGGCCACCGTGCATGAATCCGGCTGTATATCTCTGCGGCAGGCACAACCAAGCCCCGATGCCAGTGCCGGTCCGCATCCAGCGGCATGTATTCAATGAATCGCATGATGACGCCGCGATCGCGCGCGAATTCCGCAAACGCTTCCACCTCATCATCATTGATGCCGCGGACGAGCACCGCGTTAATTTTCACCGGCGCCAGCCGCGAATTTTGGGCGGCATCGATGCTACTCAAAACCGTTGCGAACGATTTCGTTCGCGTGATTTTCTCAAATCTAACGCGGTCCAGCGAGTCCAGGCTGATGTTAATCCGGCGCAATCCCGCTTGGATGAGCCGCTCGCACCGTTCCGCCAGCAAATGACCGTTAGTGGTCATCGATAAATCGTCGACACCTAGCGCGTGCAGCCGCGCAATGTAATCTTCCACCCCGTCGCGAACCAGCGGCTCGCCACCGGTAACACGAATTTTTCGTATGCCCAGGCCCAGGAAGATTCGCGCCAAACGGTCCAGCTCAGGCCAGGAAAGAATCTCATCGTGATCGCGATAATTCTCCGGATCGGCCGAGCGGCAATACACGCACCGGAAATTGCAACGGTCGGTTACCGAGATACGCAGGTCCGTAATCTGGCGGCCGAATTTATCGTGCAGCGTCATAGGAATTTCTGGTGCGGCGTCAATCGTATCCATCACCAGCCCACAAAACAAAAAACCTGAATCCGTATGCTTGGATTCAGGCGCAGACGAAAAAGTACACTTTTTCGTCGTTGGCTCCTTTCCAAGCGGGAGGCCCAGCCGTTTCCAGCCGAACCCTCATTCCCGGCCAATCGCCAGGACATCGCCCCTGCCGCCATAGGTTGTCTCCCCGTAGGCGCCAAAGGTCGGAGTTTCGTGCTTAGTCTAACCCTCTGCAGTCCCGACTGCAATTCGGTACAATCTGGCCGCCCAGAAGCTTCCATTGGCGCGTCAAGGGCCTGTTCTGGAACCGGGATCGAACGCCCGACAACCCCTCGCATCGGTCTGTGGTAGAGTTTTCGCCACGCCATGCGGATCTTCGTTCTCGGCGCCGGCGCCACCGGCTCTCTCCTAGCACAATTGTTAGAGCGGCAAGGACATACGGTCTGGTGCGGTGACCGCGATTTACAGCGCGCTCACCATTTTCTCAGCAGAAGCAGCAGCATCGCCATCACCGACGTTAACGCCAGGAACCTGCGCGGCATCGTCCGAGCCGCCCGCGGGTGCCAGCTCATCGTCAATGCCTCCGCATCGGTCTTTAATCAGATTGTGATGCGCGCCGCACTGCGCCTCCGCGTACATTATTTGGACCTGAGCTCGCACCTCACGCAAAACCCCTTTAAAGCCGAGCAGTTGGCCTTCGCGAAGCGCTTCCAAGAAAAGAATCGGCTTGCCTTGATCAACACCGGCGCCGCGCCCGGTCTCACCAACCTGCTGGTCAAGCGCGCCGCCGAAATGCTCGACACCGTGGAAACCGTGCAAATTCGCTTGTATGAAAGCAGCGAAAGCGACGACCCCATCTCCCAGTGGTCGCCCGAAGGCACCTTCGATGAAGCCATCTCCAATCCGCGAGTCTATCGCGCGGGGAAATTCCACATGGGGAAGCGTTTCGCCGAACTCGAGAAATTTCGCTTCCCTGACCCGGTCGGAAACGCGAACGTGGTTCTCGCTGCGCAGGACGAAGTGGCCACCCTTCCCCACTACATCTCCATGCAAAGCATGGACGTGAAAATCGGGGGCAACGAATTCGATCGCCTGCGCCGCTGGTACAAGCAGGGAAAACTCTCGAAGTCGCGCGGCATCGTGCGCCAGCGCTTTCCGCAAACTTTATCGCCGCGCAAAATCGCCGCCTTGATTCGCCAGGGCATCTTGCAAAACGCACGTTTCGCGGCCGTAGTCCTGACCACCGGCACCAAACGCCGCGCAAATCAGGAGCAGCGACTGCTAATCCGTACCGATTGCATATTCCCCACGCTATACCAGATTCGCCAGCAAGGTCTTTACACCACGCCGGTGGCTTATGCGACCGCTCACGTCGCCGCTTTGTTTATTAAGTTTTTTCCTCGTGATTTGGCTGGAGTGTTTCCCCCGGAAGCTTTGCCAGTCGAAACGCGGCGCTCAATTATCGCCGGCATCCGCAAGCACAGCGTGCGAATCAACCACCGCACAAACGTGCTGCGCAACAGCGAAGAAGACGAAGAATTCTGATTTCGTTGCCAGGAGCGCGTGCTAGGGCCGCGCCTCAAATATCAAATTAAATGGCGTCTCCGTAGCCCGGCGGAAACGCGTAAATCCTCCGCTCGTCACTACTTCGCGCAGCCGCTTCTCTCCCGCTTGCGCGCCCAACGCCAATCCGACTTCCTGCGACAAAGACGCGGGTGTGCAAAGCAGCGTCGACGCCCCGTAAAAAGCGCGCCCGATCGGGTGAAGATTGTCCTCCAACTTGTCCCCCGCGTTCGGCTCGACAATCATCCATGTGCCATCCTTCTTCAGCGAACCGCGCACGTGACTAGACGCCCCGGCGGGATCGCCCATATCGTGCAGGCAATCGAAGAAGGTCACAAAATCGTAGTCCTTGCCTGGAAAGTCCTTCGCCTTCGCCACTTCAAAGCGAATGCGATCCGCCACGCCCGCATCTTTCGCGCGCTGCTTGGCCGTCTCGATCGATTTGTCGTGGTAGTCGAAGCCCACAAATTCTGATTTCGGATAGGACTTCGCCATCAAGATAGTTGACGCCCCCAGCCCGCACCCGACATCCGCCACTCGGCCGCCGCCTTTCAACTTCGCCTCGACTCCTTCAAGCGCAGGGATCCACGCGGAAATAAGATTTGCCGCATAGCCCGGCCGGAAGAATCGCTCCGTGCCCACAAAAAGTTCCGGATGGTGTTCGTGCCATCCCATGCCCTTGCCCGTTTTGAAGCGCTCCGCAATGGCGTCTTCTGCCTTCACCGAAGCCAGCGCCACTTGGAACGCGCCGGGAAGAAACGCCGGGCTGTTTTCATCCGCCATCGCAAATGCTTGCTCTTCGCTTAGATGGAATTTTCCGCTTGGCACATCGTAAGTCACATAACCGCCCGCGGCCTGTGCGGAGAGCCATTCGCGAATATACCGCTCGGCGGTTCCAGTTTTCTTCGCGAGCTCTGCAGGCGTCTGCGGACCCGCTGCCGCAAGTGCTTTGTACAATCCCAGCCGATCGCCGATGCGAATCAGCGCTGCGTTAAAAGTCGCGCCAAAGTCAACAATGGCTTTGCCAAGAAATTCGTTTAGCTTATCTGGATTGATGGCCATAAATCCTCCGTCAACTGAGGGGCCGGGAGGGATTACGCGGATTTTAGGCCTCGGAGCGCGTCAAAGGCAAGGCACGCGTTAGCAGCACCGGTTCGGGCGCGAATAGCGGCGGTCTAGCTGTTCGACGTAAAACTCTTCCGCTGTCAACTTGCGCGACTTACATTCTCGCGCGGCGAGCGAGCGCAGGTATCTCTCGTACGCGGCGTCCCCGCACCATTCGCGCAGGCCGCGCCAGAACCGATGCGCGAACCGCCTCATATTTTTCGTCGCGCGCCTCATCAGTCGTCTCCCTGCGCCACGCCGGAATAGCCCGGCGCCCATTGCGTTTGCACGTAGGGCGATTCATGGAGCGCCGGCGAGCGCCGGCTGCTCAAAATCGCATACCACTGCACCAGCGCCTCCACGATCAGCACGATCACCATCACAGCAAGGACCGCGGTTACCGCAGCGTCCAGCCGCTGATTAAAAATGAGGCGCTGTGTGTCCACTAGCTTGGCAGCCGGAATCTTCCCCGCGGCGATTTGCGCCGCGAGCGCATTGGCGTACGCCAGGAATCCGATACGCGGATTCGCATCGAAGATTTTCTGATAGCTGGCCGTCATCGTAATGATCACAAGCCACGCCATCGGCAGCAGCGTTACCCAAATCCAGCGTGTACGCCCCATCTTCAACAAGATTGTAGTGGCCACCACCAGCGCCACGGCCGCCAGCAGTTGATTCGAGATTCCAAACAGCGGCCACAGCGAATTGATTCCGCCGAGCGGGTCGACCACTCCCTGGTACAAAAAGTACCCCCACATGCCGACGATGATTGCGCTCGAGAGAAGGACGCTCGGCATCCATCCTGTCTGCGCAAACGGCTTCCACACGCGGCCCCCTAGTTCCTGCACCATGAAGCGCCCCACGCGCGTGCCCGCATCCAGCACCGTCAAGATGAACAGTGCCTCGAACATGATCGCGAAGTGATACCAGATGCTCAGCAGGCGCTCGCCACCGATTGTGTTGGAAAAAATCTGCGCCATTCCCACCGCCAGTGACGGAGCGCCGCCCGCGCGATTCCAAAGCGTCTGCTCGCCAACCGCATGCGCGAGCCCCGCCATCGTTTGCGCGGTCAGCGGGAAGCCCCACCCGCTAATCGTCTCGGCGGCGGCATCCGGCGTTGCGCCCACGATGCTCTGCGGGCTGTTGATCGCAAAATAGACGCCCGGCGTCATCGCGCACGCCGCGACCATCGCCATCACACCTACAAAAGATTCGAGTAACATCGCGCCGTAGCCGATGAACCTTGCGTGGCTCTCGCGCAAAATCATTTTAGGCGTCGTGCCGGAGGAAATCAGCGAGTGGAAACCGCTAATCGCGCCGCAAGCAATCGTGATGAAGCAAAACGGAAAGATCTTCCCGGCGAAAACGGGCCCGCTGCCATCGATAAAGCGCGTGAGCGGCGGCATCAGCACGTGCGGGCGCACAAACAATATCCCCGCGGCCAACGCGAAAATCGCTCCGGCCTTGATAAATGCGCTGAGATAGTCGCGAGGAGCAAGCAGCAACCAGACCGGCAAGGCTGACGCGGCAAATGCGTACACAATAATCGCAAACGCCAGGGGAACACCGCC
>Ga0210410_10000663_pt1 | contig 35983 bp, 34 predicted proteins | sample IncBWC4MmetaG_FD_161058 | JGI IMG/M metagenome (GOLD analysis project Ga0210410, IMG submission 161058) | Forest soil microbial communities from Barre Woods Harvard Forest LTER site, Petersham, Massachusetts, United States - Inc-BW-C-4-M | ecosystem: Environmental > Terrestrial > Soil >...
GACCCACGCGCAGGTGTGACGTCCGGAGAGAGGAGCAATTATGGGCAAAGTCGCATTCATATTCCCGGGCCAGGCTTCGCAATACTCCGGCATGGGCAAGGAACTTGCCGAGAAGTATCCCGCTGCCCGCGCCATTTTCGATGAAGCGGATAAGGCGCTGGGCTTTTCCATCTCCAAAATATGCTTTGAGGGCACGGAAGAAGAGCTGAAGTCTACCGCGTTGACGCAACCCGCCATTCTTACCGTTTCCGTTGCCGCGATGTGGGTGCTTTCGGAAAAACGCATCGGCGCGGACTTTGTCGCCGGCCATAGCCTCGGCGAATATTCCGCTCTTGTTGCCGCAGGCTCGCTGCAATTTGCCGACGCCGTGCGGCTGGTTCACAAGCGCGGCACGTACATGCAGGAAGCCGTTCCCGCCGGAAAGGGCGCGATGGCTGCGATTCTTGGAGTGTCGCCCGCTGTCGTTGCCGACGCCTGCAAGCGCGCCGCGGAAGGTGGAGTCTGCACGGCCGCCAATCTCAATTCGCCAGATCAGACCGTTATTTCGGGCGACGCCGCTGCGGTGAAGCGCGCCATCGAGATTGCTTCGCAGTCGGGAGCCAAGCGCGCCGTCCTGCTTCCCGTTTCCGCGCCGTTCCATTCCTCGTTGATGATGCCGGCGCAGGAAAGGCTGGAAAAAGATTTGCGTGCCACGACGTTTGCGGATCCGCATGTTCCCGTCGTCACAAACGTCGACGCGGACACGATCAAGAAGGGCGACGAGGCCCGCGAGGCGCTGATTCGCCAGGTCACTATGCCCGTCCGTTGGGAAGAATCCATGCGGATGCTGCTCGACGAAGGCGTGAACACCTTCATCGAAGTCGGCCCGGGACGTGTCCTCACCGGCATCATGCGCCAGATCGAGCGTTCGGTGACAACGCTGAACGTCGAAGACGAGAAAAGTTTGCAAGCCACGGTGGAACGCATCACCGCGGCCAAATCCGACGCCGCCTAAGGACAAACGCGAATGTTTGATTTGAAGGATAAAGTAGCTGTCGTCACGGGTGCGTCACAGGGAATCGGCCGCGACACCGCGCACGCACTTGCCGAAGCCGGCGCCAAAGTCGCCGTCGCCGCGCGCAACGAGGAAAAACTTGCCGAGCTCGTCCAGGAAATCATCGCCAAGGGCGGCGAAGCCTTTGCCGTAAAAATGGACGTCGCCGACATCGACCAAATCAAATCCGGTTTCAAATCCATCCTCGAAAAATTCGGCAAGATCGACATCCTCGTCAACAACGCCGCCATCACCCGCGACGGCCTGGCCATGCGCATGAAGCCCGACGACTGGGACGCTGTCCTCCGCACGAATCTCACCGGCGCGCACCTCTGCATCCAGCAGGTGCTGCCGCCGATGATGAAAGCCCGCGCCGGCCGCATCATCAACATCTCTTCCGTAGTCGCCGAAAGCGGCAACGCCGGGCAGGCCAACTACGTCGCCTCGAAGGCCGGCCTCATCGGCCTCACCAAGGCCATCGCCATCGAAATCGCCTCGCGCAATATCACCGTCAACGCCGTCGCACCTGGTTTCGTCGAGTCGCCCATGACCGCCGTTCTTCCCGACAAAGTGAAAGAAGAGTTGAAAGTGCGCATTCCGCTCGGCCGCATGGGTACAGGCAAGGATGTCGCCGCCTCCATCGTTTTCCTCGCCAGCGACGAAGCCGCATACATCACCGGCCACGTTCTCGACGTTAACGGCGGCATGTATTTGGCGTAATGGCAGATTATACCCAGGATTGGAACGACTACCGAAGAGTGCGGAATCATGCTTTGCTTGCGCTCTTGGGATTCGTGCCGATCAGGCTTATTGACCTTTTAATCGTGAAGCTGTTCGGCCAGTCAATGATGGTTGATTTCCTGATTCCGATCCTGGTGTTGGCATGGATTCTGTCAGTCCTGATTGCTGGATCGCGGCTCGCCACTTGGCCGTGTCCTCGTTGCGGCGGGAGATTCAGCTCCAGGTGGTGGGACAAAGGCTTGGCTTTTGTGGCGCAGAGTTGCGCGAATTGCGGCTTGAAGAAATTCGCCAGGGACTGAACCGCGAAGTTGACCTTGCTGCGCAGGGTAAGTAGACTGGCAAGGTTACCTCGGGCAGCTTAAACGACATGGAAGACGGCCTCACGGCCGGGTGTGGTGCAGGGTAGTACGAATTACGTCAGAGCGACATCAGGTCGCGGAGGAATGGGAATGGCCAGCGTGGAAGAACGCGTAAAGCAGATTATCGTCGAGCAGCTTGGTGTGGATGAAGCCGAAGTTACGCCCACCGCGTCCTTCGTGGACGATCTCGGCGCGGACTCGCTCGACCAGGTTGAATTAGTCATGGCTTTTGAAGAAGCCTTCGGCATCGAAGTGCCCGACGAGGACGCCGAAAAGATGACCACGGTCAAGGACGCTATCGAGTACATCGATAAGCATTCGAAGGGCAAGTAGGTCGCACATTAAACCCCGATTGAAGGAGCAAGAAAGTTGACCCGCCGGGTTGTCGTTACGGGAGTTGGATTGGTCTGCGCGCTGGGTGTGGGCACCGAGGAAAGCTGGAAAAACCTCGTTGCCGGCAAGAGCGGCGTGGGCCTCATCACGCATTTTGATACCACGGACTTCGACTGCAAGATCGCCGGCGAAGTGAAAAACTTCGACCCCTTCCAGTGGATCGAAAAAAAGGAACTGAAGAAGATGGGGCGGTTCATCCAGGTGGCCCTGGCCGGCGCGGATTTCGCCGTCAAGATGGCCAACTGGAAGCCGGAAGATTCCGACCTCGATGAAGTCGGCGTGTACGTCGCCTCCGGCATCGGCGGGTTCGATATCATCGAACGCGAGCACATCAAGCTGATGCAGGGCGGGCCCGGGAAAATTTCTCCCTTCTTCATTCCGTCGGCCATCGTCAATCTCGCCTCGGGGCATATTTCGATTCGCTACGGCGCGCGCGGACCGAATTCCGCAACCGCCACGGCCTGCTCCGCTTCGGCCCACGCCATCGGCGATTCCTTCAAAATCATCGAACGCGGCGCAGCTGAAGTGATGATCTGCGGCGGCACGGAAGCCACCATCACTCCTATGGGCATCGGGGGGTTTGCTTCCATGCGCGCGCTCTCCACGCGCAACGACGCGCCGGAAAAAGCCAGCCGCCCGTTTGACGCGGACCGCGACGGCTTCGTTGTCGGCGAAGGCGCGGGCATCCTGATTCTGGAATCCCTGGAGCACGCGCAGAAGCGCAACGCTCCCATCCTCGCGGAAATTGTCGGCTACGGCATGAGCGGCGACGCGTATCACATCACGCAGCCGGCGGAAAATGGCGATGGTGCTTTCCGCGTGATGAGAGCCGCGTTGAAAGATGCGAAGATCTCTCCCGACGATATCGGCTACGTCAACGCGCACGGCACGTCCACGCCGCTTGGCGACGCCATCGAAACGACTGCGATGAAGCGCCTCTTTGGCGAACGCGCCATCAACAAGAAATTACCGGTCAGTTCGACCAAGTCCATGACCGGCCATCTCCTCGGCGGCGCGGGCGGCCTCGAAGGCGGCATCTGCGTTCTGGCGTTGCGCGATCAAATCCTGCCGCCCACCATTAACCAGGAAAAGCCGGATCCCCACTGCGATCTCGACTACGTTCCCAACGTCGCCCGCAAGGCCACCGTGGATTACGCGCTTTCAAATTCCTTCGGATTTGGCGGCACCAACGCCGCCCTGATTTTCAAGCGCTGGGCCGGGAAGTAGTCTTTCCCTCCTTCGCTCCCTGCGCCAGACTCAATAAGCCTTTGTAGCGGCCGCCTTCCCAGGCGGGCGCTTTTTGGGATCGGAAGGAACGCAATGAACATTCTCGTCTGCATCAAACAGGTTCCGGCGAAAGATGCTCCCCTTGCCATCGCCGGCAACTGGATCAAAGAATCTGACATCGGGTTCGAAATGAACGAGCCCGACTCCTACGCGCTTGAAGAAGCACTCCGCCTGAAGGAAAAGCACGGCGGCGAAGTCGTCGCGCTTTCCCTCGGCCCCGAACGCGTGAAGCAAACCATCAAGGAAGCCCTCGCCAAGGGCGCCGACCGCGGCATCCACATTGCCGACGACAATTTCGCGCAACTCGATCCCCTCGGCACCGCAAAAGTGATCGCCGCGGCAATCGCCAAGGAAAAAGTGGATCTCGTACTCACCGGCCTGCAGAGCGACGATCACGGCTTCGGCCAGACCGGCGTCCTGCTCGCTGCCCTGCTGAATCTCCCGCACGCCACGCTCATCATGCAAATCGACGTGCAGGGCGCAAAAATGAAGCTCAAGCGCGAACTCGAAGCCGGCTGGTTCCAGTGGATCGAGTGCCCTCTGCCCGCCGTGCTCACCATTCAGTCTGGAATCAACAAAGTCCGCTACGCCACGCTCAAGGGCATCATGGCCGCCAAGAAAAAAGAGATCGTCGCGCTCACTCGCGAATCTCTCGGCGTCACCGTCGAGCCGACGCAAAAAATCGAAAAAATCTACGTCCCCACCAAAACCAAGAAAACGGAATTCCTCACCGGCACGCCGAAGGAAGCCGCGGCCAAGCTGGTCGAAAAACTCAAGTTCGAAGCGCGGGTGATCTGACCATGAAAATTCTCGTCATTGCCGAACAACGCCAGGGAAAGTGGAATAACACAAGTTTTGAGACACTTGTCGCGGCGCAGCAGATTGCCACCGCATCCTCGGCCACCGTCAGCGCCCTCGTCATTGGCAAGGGCGTCGCCGCGCTCGCCGGCGAACTCGCTACCAAAAACGTCGCCGAAGTTCTCCTCGTCGAGAACGACCTCCTCGATTCCTACACTCCAGACGGCTATTGCGCCGCGCTCAAGCAGGTCATCGAATCGGCCAAACCCGACTTCGTTCTTTTCCCCCACACCTATCAGGTCCGCGACTTCGCCCCGAAACTCGCCGCAATGCTCGGGAAGGGAATGGTCGGCGATTGCGTCGGCTTCCGCAACGAAGGCGGCAAGTTGGTTTTTGTTCGCCAGATGTTTCAGGGCAAGACCGCCGCGGATGTCACGTTCACCGGCGCCGCTCCCTGGTTCGTGTCGTTTCAATCGGGCGCCTTCCGCGCTGATCAACTTGCCGCCCACCCAAGCGGCAAGGCTCCGGTTAACGCAGCTGCCGTCAACGTGAACGCCGTCGACATTCGCACCAAGCCGCTGGAACTTTTCAAGGAAGCAAAGTCCGCCGTGGACCTCACCCAGGCTCCGCTTATTGTTTCGATCGGTCGCGGCATCAAAGCTCCTGAAAATATCGCGCTGGCCGAAGCCCTCGCGAAAGCAATGGGCGCGGAACTCGCCGCCTCTCGCCCCATCTGCGACGAAGGCTGGCTCCCGATGGAACGCCAGATCGGCAGCTCCGGGCAGACCGTTGCGCCGAAGCTGTATCTCGCGCTCGGCATCAGCGGCGCGATCCAGCACGTTGTCGGCATGAAAGGCGCGCGCACCATCGTCGCCGTCAACAAAGACCAGAACGCGCCCATCTTTGAAATCGCCGACTATGGCATCGTCGGCGACATTTTCGATATCATGCCCGCGCTCACCGAAGAGCTGCAAAAGGCCAAGGGTTAGCGCCACCACGCTTTAATCTTCCGTTTAGGTTGGATTCCTTACCTTGCTGACGTAGAAGAGGGCGCGTCTCTTATTTCCCTCAGCGTAGTGTTCGAGTGTTTCTCTGCGCCGCGTTTCGCCACGGGCCCAAATGACATTTGTAACTTCCAATCCGGCTCCTCAGTGCCATTCTGTGGAGCAACCGCTTGCAATATTCCTCCTCTTACTTCTGCTCCCCACCGCACTGCTTTCTCAGACTCCCCAGCCTACCCCTCCCCCCCACACACTCTCCGGTACAGTTCTTGATCCTTCTTCCGCCGAGGTGGCGGACGCCCAGGTAACTCTCCTCACCTCGAACGGCTCGGCTCAAGCCTCCACCAGGACCGACCGCAACGGCTCCTTCTTCTTCGACGATCTTCCCCACGGCAAATATCGTCTTCGCATCCACGCAGCCGGTTTCAAGGACGGTCTCGTTGAAATCACCGTCAGCGCAAAGCCACTCTCGTCCATGCGAATCACGCTCGCCATCTCCGCGGTCAGCGAGGTTGTCAGTGTCACCGCGGATGAAAACATCCCGCAGACCTCCTCCGACCCCTCCGAAAATCTCAACGCCAACAACATCACTCGCGACGCCCTCGACCGCGTTCCAGTGTTTGATCTCGACTACATCACACTTCTCTCGCGCTTCCTCAGCGACGACGCCATCGCCACCAGCGGCGTTTCTCTCGTCGTGAACGGTGTCGAGGCCAACGGGCCCGGCGTTTCCGCCTCCGCGGTGCAGGAAGTCAAAATCAATCAGAATCCCTATTCCGCGCGGTTCGCCCGCCCCGGCCGAGCTCGCGTCGAGATCACCACCAAGGCTGGCACGCCCGCGTACCACGGCACCGTGAATTTCCTCACCCGCAACTCCGTTTTCGACGCCAGCAATACGTTTGCCGCCACCAAGCCGTCCGAAAGCCGCTACATGGAAGAAGGTTCCTTCACCGGGCCGCTCGGCCGCGACAAAAGAAACACTTTTCTCCTCTCGCTCGAGCAGGACAATGACAATCTCGAGGCCGTCGTCCACGCCTTTGGCGTAAATAACGCCGTCATTGACGCGAATGTGCCCGCGCCGCAGCGCCATTTCTTCGGCTCGTTTCGAGCCTTTCACGATTTCGACAATGGCGACCAGTTTTGGATCGGGTATTCCTACGAAGATCAACTGTCAAAGAATCAGGGCGTCGGCGGCCTAGTTCTTCAGGAGGCCGGCTACACTACCGGTTTCACCGAGCATGAACTCAACGTCAGCTACCGCCACATTTTTTCCTCGAAGTGGGTCAACCAGCTCCGCTTTCTCTTCGGCCACAACGACAATCCCACCACCAGCAACGTCGCCGCTCCGCAGATTGTAGTGCAGGGTTATTTCACCGGCGGGGGCGCACAGGCCGATCTCCACCGCACAGAAGCCCACTTCGATGGCACCGATTTTTTCAGCTACACCAGCGGCCGCCACATGTTGGTTTTTGGCGTGGACGTTCCCGACCTCAGCCGCCGCGGCAGTGACGACTTTACGTACCAGCAAGGCGCCTACACTTTCGCCGATATCAACGCGTTCAACGCAAACCAACCCGCCGGTTTCCGCATCCAGACCGGCAACGGCCATCTCGTTTTCTGGGAGCGCATCGTTTCCGGCTTCGTGGAAGACAGCGTGCGTATCAAACCGAATCTCTCCGTCACCCTCGGGGTGCGCTACTACTTCCAGAACTATTTCAACGATGACGTGAACAACTTTGCGCCCCGCTTCGCGTTTGCCTGGGCGCCCAGGCCCCAGGGCAAAATCGTTTTCCGCGGCGGCGCCGGCGTTTTCTATGACCGCTCCGGCAATCGCGCCATCGCCGACCTGTTGCATTACAACGGAGAAACGCTCCTCCGCCAGATCCTCCCACTGCAAACAGGCGGCGCCGTTCCCTTTCCCGTCACCCCGGCGGATCTGGTCGGCGTCCCCATCAGCCTGATTGAGCTCGATCCGCGCCTCCGAATTCCGCAAATTGTTCAATATAGCTTTGGCATCGAACGGCAGATCACTTCGAAGAGCACGCTCAGCGCCACCTACGTCGGCACGCGCGGCATTGACCTCTTCATGTCACGTGACATCAACGCGCCGCTCGCGCCCGATTATCTTGCGCGCCCCAGTCCCGCCTTCGGCCAGATTCGGCAGATGGAATCGGAGGGCTACCAAAAGGGAAATTCGCTCGAAGTCACGTTCCGCGGGAAGCCCTCCAAATATTTTGCCGGCCAGGCCCAGTACATCCTCGGCAAGTCCTACAACAACACTGGCGGCATCACCTATTTCCCCGGCAACAGCAATTTCCCGAATCTTGATTGGGCGCGCTCCGACAACGACCGCCGCCATAAATTTGATCTGCTCGGCACCTTCGAGCCCTCAAGCCTCTTCAGCCTCGGGGTCGCGCTTCAGGCGTACTCCGGCAAGCCCGTGAACGTAACTACCGGACTCGATTCGAACGGTGACGGTGTTTTCAACGACCGCCCGAACGGCGGGCTCGCTCCGCGCAATTCACTGCACGGGCCGGGGCTACTGAATCTCGACGTCAACGTCGCGCACGATTTCCATTTCCAGAAGGAGAAAAAAGGCGGCCCCGTGCTCACCGCCGCCCTCAATGTTTTCAACATTCTCAATCACCCGAATTATGTCACGTACATCGGCGTCATCGGCCCAGATGGCGGGCCCGTCAATCCCAATTTTGGCCTTCCTGCCTCCGCCTACCCGGGCCGGCGCTTGCAGATAAATCTCGAGTGTAAGTTCTGATTTGAATGCTTTCTGCCACCGCAGAAACCCTTTTGCGCATTTTTTTATTCGCTATTAGAATCAACGCACTGTCATTCCCGATGAGAGGCACCGCCCATGAAACCCTGGCTCAACGTCGCACCCGCATTTGTTCTCCTTACTCTCTTTGCCACGCAGGAAACATCCGCTCCCGCGCCCGTTCCCGTCGAGCAGGAACCACACCACCATCTGCTCTTGAGAAATGACTCCCTGCTCGTAATGCGCGTTAACCTGCAGCCGGGCGAATGGAGCTCGTATCACATCCACTCGGTTGACGACGTGGCCGTATGGCTGGGCAACACTAGCGCGACGCAGCAACTCCCCAATCAGCCTGAGAGCGCTCCCACCGAACACCAGCCGGGCTACATCTCACTCCGCACTCTGCATGAAACGCCGTTCACGCACCGGGTTCACAATTTGGGGCCGGGCCTCTTCGACGTGCTGGACGTGGAACTTCTCCAGCGCCCGGAACATCCTTCCGTGGCCATTGCCGGTCCGATAGCAGGCGAAAATCCCAGCGCCCGCGTATATAAATGGACGCTCGCGCCCGGTGGGGTCACTCCCATGCACACGCATGAGCGTCCCTACCTGGTTGTTGCGGCTACGGGATTCAGCTTGAAAATGACCGCGCCGGACGGACAGTCGGCTACGCACGATATCAAGCCGGGAGATTTTCATTGGGTTACGGCGAAGGTTACGCACACAATGGCAAATGCGGGAACCGGCGAAGGTCAGATCATCGAAATCGAACTGAAGTAGGAGACTCACTCAGGCCTTGTGGGGCCCACCTTCCAAGGTGGGCCGTTCTTTTGTCCGCCCGGCCGCGAACTACGATTCTTTCTCCGCTTTCGCCAACCACTTATCCAGCAACGGCAAATATTTCGGATCCAAATCCACAAACGTGAGGCCTGCTCCGCGGTTTGCCTGCGAATAAACGACGCAGGCTTTGGTCTCAATCATGATGTTTTCTTCCGTCCAGACCTTTAGCCGGACCACCGTATGCATGGGGAACGGGTTCATCATGTCGAGATAACACCCGTTGCGGCTCAACTCGCTTACCCGCGTCGCAATCCGTACTTCGGATCTTTCTTCCAGCAATTCCGCGCTGGCAAAAAACATGTAGCGTGGCGTGCGGCGGCGTTCGCGTTCCATCGTTCCTCCCAAGCTCTGGCTTTCGTTCTCTGCAGTGCAGTCAATCGTTCGGTGCCTCTATCTTCTCGCGCTTTTCCCCCAAATGCTCACCCGCTTGCCCTTTGCGCCACTAGGGTCCGCCCGACCCCAGCTTTCGTTCCCCGGCGTTTACTGCTCACACCCGCCTGCCTGCGGTTGCCTTATACTGGAAGAGACACTCTGTGGAGCAGCCATGTCCAAAAACAAGCTCGAAACCGGTACAGGCCGCGTACGGCTGATTCTGATTGCCCTGATTCTCCTCCTGGGCGCGTATTGGGTCGGGGCGCGCTATGGCCCGCGCCAGTCCAGAGAAGTGGAGGCCCGCCGCCTCGGCGTCAGCGCCAACCCTGGCCCCAGCCAGCCGGGGCTCAGCTTGAAAAACGGCCCCGAGCGTCCGGAAGCCCTCACCGAAGACGAGTCCATCAACGTCCGCATCTATCGCCAGGCGTCTCCCGCCGTCGCCAACGTGCTTACAAAAGCCACAGAGTATGACTTCTTCATGGATCCGGTTCCGGTCGAAGGCGCAGGCTCAGGCTTCCTGATCGATCCCCGCGGTTACATTCTTACGAACTACCACGTCGTCGCCGGCGCGCAAACCATCGAAGTTATCCTGGGCGACAAGAGCCGCTACCCCGCGAAATTCGTCGGCGCCGACCAACGCAACGACGTCGCACTTGTCAAAATTGATCCGAAAGGGAAGCACCTCGCCTCGTTGACGCTCGGCGATTCCGCCGGGCTGCAAGTTGGCCAGAAAGTTCTCGCCATCGGGAATCCTTTCGGATTTCAATCCACGCTCACCACCGGAGTCGTCAGCGCTCTCGGCCGCACCGTGCAGACCAGCCAGAGCACGTTCATTGATGACGCGATTCAAACCGATGCTTCCATCAACCGCGGCAATTCTGGCGGTCCGCTCATCAACACTCACGGGGATGTCATTGGTATCAACTCCGCAATCTACACGCCTTCCGGAACCGCGGCCGGCATCGGATTCGCCATTCCGATCAACACTGCGAAGCTCATCGCCAACGACCTCATCACCGAAGGCCGCGTCCGCCGCGCGTATCTCGGCGTAAGCACTTTGGAATTGACCGCATGGCTCGCCGAGGCTCTCGATTTGCCCGTGCAGGAAGGTCTGCTTGTAGAGCAATCCACCAAGGGCGGTCCCGCCGCGGCTGCCGGAATTCACGGTGGAGACCGCACCGTGCAATCCGGAATGCGCCGTTTGACCATTGGCGGCGACGTGATCGTCGGCATCGACGGCCAAAAAGTGGCCAATCAGTTCGACATGAACGTCCTGCTGAACCGCAAGCGCCCCGGGGATTCGGTGACAGTCACGGTCTACCGCGGCGCCAAAAAAGTAGACGTTCCCGTCAAGCTCGGCGAACGCGACGGCAACTAGCGTGCCTCCTTGCACATTTTATTAAAGGTAAGAATTGAAACTGGCTTGTCATCCTGAAGCCATCCGACGAGGATGGCTTCAGGACCTCAACGTAAAGTTCTCCCTCAGAACTTAACAAACGCGAGTTCCGAAGCGAGGCGAGCAGTTTTACTGCCCGAACTCCGCGCGATACTTTTCCCGTTCCTCATCCGTGAACGAAAACCAGCCCTCCGCAATATCGCGCACGCGTTCCAATTCTTTCTGCATCTCCTGGTGTTTCGCCTCGATCATTGCCGCATCGGCATCCTGCGGAACGTAAATCGGATTCCCGCCAATCAACACCGCGCGCGCAAACAGTCCCGGCAACAGGAAATGATCCCAGGTCTTCTCAATCGTCTTCCCCCGGTCCACGCCGACATGGAACACCATAATCGGTGCGCCCGTCATCCGCGCCAGCAGCACTGGACCGACCTTGGCCACATATCGCGGCCCACGCGGCCCATCAATCGTAAACGCACAGTCGTAGCCCTCGGAGATTCGCTGCGCCATCACTTGCAAACCGCGCAGGCCGCCGCGCGAGGAACTCCCCTGCGCCGTGCCGAATCCCAGCCACTCGATCACCTTCCGCGTCCACTGTCCATCAAATGCCGTCGTGTTCATCACCACAATTTCGCGATTCCGCGCGTACCACGAAATCGGTACGATCACCCGGTGCCAGAATGCCCAGATGCAGGGTTCCTCCTTCGCCAGGAACTCATCCACTCTGGCGCGTCCAGCGGTTTCGAAGCGCAGCGTAGGCCCCAGCAGGCGGATCACGCTGTAAACCACCGCCGCGATGATCGGGATCTGTATCCGGCGGCTCCACGGCAGCTTTGGCAGCCGCGTATCGTAATGCGCGCTGACCGCCGCCTCGGATTCCTGGCTTCGTATGTCGCGGTTTTCCATCTTCCTATAGTATATAGAGTGTCCTCTTTTTCCCTGCCCCGATGGAGAGCCAAACAATTGACCAGCGCGGCCAATAACGGAACATCACGCGGCATCGTAGGCGTTCTGCTCTGGGCCGCCGTGTTCGCCGCTTCCTCTGCCGGAGCCGCCCCGCGCGCCGATAATCCTCCGGGCGATGCGATCGGTGTCATCGAAGGCGAAGCCATCTCGGTGGACGGCCCGATGAGCGTGGAAGTGGTGCGCGGGCAGGTGAAGACGGTCTTGCGCAGCGGCAGCGATGTCCACGTGAAGACAGGTCAGGCGCGCATCGATCTGGTGGAAGGCGGGCAGATCATGATCTGCGGGCCCGCCCATTTCTCAATGTTGAAGGCCGGCGGCGCCATTACTCTGGCGCTCGAGTCCGGCACGATTCATGCGGTCGTCGGCAACGAGGTCTCGCTCAACATTTACACTCCGCAAATCCAGGCACATCCGGTTTCCATCGGAAACGGCGCCGAAGATGTGCTGGTTGGCCTCGATAGCGCGGGGGCCATGTGCATTCGGGCAAATAAAGGAGCGGTGCGCGTCGAGCAGCAATTGACCGGGCAAAGCGTGCTGGTGCCGCAGAGCGGCGACGTCTCCCTGACCAATGGCCAGATCGAGAGTTTGCGGGCCGCCGCGGGCCACTGCGTCTGCGCCATGCAGGCCGTGATGAAGCCCATGACTTCGGGAATCGAAATCAGCCAACTGGCCACCCCCGACGAAATCAAGAAAAGAGCCGCCGAACCAAAGGCGCCCACGACCCAGGAGGACGCGGAGCAAGTGGCACAGCCGGAGGAGCCTGTCTATCAGGTGTTCATGCCGCCGCTGCGATACGACGCCAAGACGAAAGTGCAGGCCGAGTTCGATCCGAATTTGATCATCCTGGTGCGCCGCGTGCGTGTGCGGCCGACGCTGATTTTTCAAGGACGCGTGGAAGGCGATCCGGTTGTGGCCAAGGCCGCCGGCTTAGCACCCCCAGGAAATTCGCTCTTAAAGCCACAAAAACCCGCGGAAGTTTCCGCTTGGAGCCGCGTGAAAACCTATTTCCGCAAGCTCTGGTCGCCCTCGACGTGACCCGAGTCTCGAAAATTCCGGTTAGTGTCGGACTGCGAAAGGCGCCCGCCCCGTAGAACCATTCGGGATGGGCAAAAGGCGCCCGCCCCGTAGAACCGTTCGGGACGGGCAAAAGGCGCCCGCCTCAGAAGGCGGCCGCTACATACCTTCGTAGTTGGGGCCTCCGCCGCCCTCGGGAACAACCCAGTCGATGATCTGGTAGGGGTCGGCGATGTCGCAGGTCTTGCAGTGCACGCAGTTCGCGGCGTTGATTTTCAGCTTCAAGCCATTGCCCTCTTTCACCATCTCATACACCGCTGCCGGGCAAAAATACTGGCAGGGATTGCCAAATTCCTCCACGCAGCGCGTTGCGCAGATGTTCAAATCCTGAACCTTCAGGTGGCACGGCTGATCTTCGTCGTGACGCGTTCCGGAATGATAGACGTCCGTCAGGCGATCGAAGGTCAGTCTTCCGTCGCCCTTGAACCGTTCCGGCGCTGGGCGGCCGAAAATCGGGCGATAGGCTTCGTGGCCCGCGTGCGCGTGCATGGGATCGATGATGCCGGCGCCGCCGGTAATCTGCTGCAGGCCGGAGTAGAAGAAGCCTTCCAGCAAGCCGTTGCGGAAGGATTGGTGGAAATTCCGAACCTTCCAAAGCTCTTCCTTAATGTAGCTCTTATCGATTTTTTCCTTATAAAACTTCAACGTGCTGGCAGAGTAGTCGCCTTTCTTCAGCGCTTCGAAAATCGTTTCGGCAGCCAGCATGCCACTCTTCATCGCCAGGTGCACGCCTTTCAGCCGCTGCGAATCGAGAAAACTGCCCGAGTCGCCGACAATCAGCCCGCCATCGAGATAGTTGCGCGGCATCGCGTACCATCCGCCGTAGGGAAGCGATTTCGCGCCGTAGCGAACCAGTTTTCCGCCTTCGAGAATGTTGCGCACAAACGGATGCGTCTTCCAAGTCTGAAACGCCGCGTGGGGATCGAAGCGCGAATCTTCATATTCGAGCGCGATCACCAGCCCGATGGAAACGCGGTTGTTGCTGAGGCCATAGATCCAGCCGCCGCCGTACATCTTGGTCGAAATCGGCCAGCCCAGCGTGTGCGCAACGTAGCCGGGCTGAAGCTTTCCTGGCTGGATGTCCCAGAGCTCCTTGATGCCGATGCCATAGCTTTGCGGATTGATGTTATCGAGATTCTTTTTTGCAACGAGTTGTTTGGTGAGCGAGCCGCGCGTTCCTTCGGCCAGCACCGTCACCTTGGCGCGCAGTTCATAGCCGGGAGTGAAGTTGTCCTTCGGTTTGCCGTTCTTATCGAGCCCCTTGTCTTCGGTAATGACGCCGGCAATTCGATCCCCTTCGTAGATCAGTTCCGCGCCGCCGAACTCTTTGAACACGTTTACGCCCGCGGCCTCAACTAAACCGCCCATCCACTTCACCAACTTGCTGAGCGAGATGACGTAATTGCCGGCGTTATTGAACGGAGGCGGCGTGATGGGCATGCGATACGAAGATTTTTCCGTGAAGACGAGCGCCGCGGAATCCGTAACGGGCGTATCGAGCGGCGCGGTTTTCTGAAAATCAGGAATAAGCTCCGCGAGCGCCTTGGGATTCATGATCGCCCCGGAAAGCTGGTGTGCGCCGATCTCCCGGCCCTTTTCCAGGACGTAGATGTTTTCGGTGGAAAGTTCTGGCCTCGCGCCGCTTGCATTGTGCCGCTTGATCAGATTTGCAAGATGCAGCGCACAGCTGAGACCCGCCGGTCCGGCGCCGACGATCAGAACATCCGCTTCCAGTTGTTCGCGTTGAATGGCCATGACGGTATTTTATCAAACAACCGTTTGGCGAAAAGCCGGAATCTGACGGCAAGCGAAACGTCAGGTATGTAGTGGCCAACCTTAAGGTCAACCACTACAAAAGCAATTAGAAACCCGGAGCGCCAGACGAGGCCGGGCGCATCTCTGGTGCATTCACACCGAAGCGCAAATGCGCGAACCACGACTGGCTCAGCGACATGAATCCCGTATAGAGATAGCCCCAGACGAACAGCAGCAGGAACGGCACGGTAGCGTAATTCTCGTTGATGATGGCGTAGACGACTGTCAGCGCGAAGTAGAGGCCCAGGGCCACTTCGAAATATGGCATCCACCCGGCCTTGTTCTTATATTTCTTGGCGGCGAATGTTCCGGTCTTGCCTTCAATCTTGAATTTGGGCGTGCGCGCAAAATCAGACTTCTTGCCGACGATGGCTTCCAGCACCGCCTGCGCATTGCGCACGCTGATGCCAATGCCCGTTGCCATGACAAACGGCATATACAGAAACGTGGTCATCCAGGTCTTGGGGCGCAGCTCTTTCTGCGCGGCGAGATAGAAACTGGAGATCGAAAGCGTGGACGCGAGGAACAACGGCAAGTCGATCACCAGCATCTGGAACCAGCCCTGATAGAAGCGTACGATCATTGCGGGCAGCAACATCGTGGAGAGCAGCACCATCAGCGGATAGGAAATATTCGCGGTGAGGTGGAAGAAAGCTTCGGACTTCACAAAAAACGGAACATCCGAACGGAAAACCTTGGGAAGAATTTTCTTGGCCGTCTGCATCAGACCCTTGGCCCAGCGAGCCTGCTGGGCCTTAAAACCATTCATGTCCACTGGGAGTTCGGAAGCACACTCGATTTCGGGCAGGTAAAGAAATTTCCAACCTTTAAGCTGGGCGCGGTAGGAAAGATCAGTGTCTTCCGTCAGCGTGTCGTGCTCCCAGCCGCCGGCGGCATCAATCGCGGCGCGGCGCCACACACCGGCGGTGCCGTTAAAATTGAAGAAAGTTCCCCGGCGCGAACGGCCGCCGTGCTCAATCACGAAATGGCCGTCGAGCAGAATCGTCTCCACGCGCGTCAGCAGAGAATAGTCGCTGTTGAGATACGTCCACCGCGTCTGCACCATCCCGATCTTGCCCGCGGTTGCGGGGTCAAGGAAATACGGCACGGTGCGCCGCAGGAAATCAGCCTGCGGGATGAAATCCGCGTCAAAAATTGCCACGAATTCACCTTGTGCGGTCTTCAGCCCATTCTCGAGTGCACCCGCCTTAAATCCTTCGCGATTCGTCCGGTGGATGTAGCTGATGGGAAGCCCCTGAATTGCGTGGCGCTCCACGCACGCGCGTGCGACCTCGCGCGTTTCGTCGGTCGAATCGTCCAGCACCTGGATGTCCAGCAACTCGCGCGGATAATCAAACTGCGCCACCGCATCCACCAGCCGCTCGATGACGTACCGTTCGTTGAAGATAGGAAGCTGTATGGTAACCTTGGGCCAGTTTTCAACGGGTGGTGGCGTGGGGGGAATATTTTTGCGGTAAACAAAGTAGTCGTAAAGCAGTACGTACCGGTGCAACCCGTAGAGCGCCAGCATGAACAGCACGATGAAGTAGGGAATCATCATCGCCAGGTCAAACGCGTTGGCGTTGTAAACCCCGGTAAACGTCTTGTCCGTGATTTTGTGCCAGTAGTGGCTCAAGCCGCCCTGGGCCACCGCCGCGAAAAGAAGTGGAGCGAACTTCATCAAGATGCGCGTCTCTCCGAATGACTTCCGAAACTCAATCTGAAAATCTGAAGCTGGCCGGGCTGCTGGCGGCAGGAGCGGTGCTGGAGGCGCTCTACCTGCGGATGCACAGCCTGTATTACCTGAAAAACCACGCGATTGCGTTTATGGTGCTGGCGCTGGCCGCCGGCATAGTTTACCTGATTGCCTTGTATGGTTTCGACCAGACACGGGCGTCACGCGCGTCCTTCATTTTACTCATTTTTGCCGCGCTTGTGTTCCGCGCCACCCTTTGGCCGATGCAACCAACACTTTCCGACGATTTGCAGCGTTATCGCTGGGACGCCAAAATCCAGGCGAACGGCTGGAATCCTTATGCAATAGCGCCGCAGGATCCGCGGCTTGCCTACCTGCGCGACCACTACTACGAAATCATGCCGGGACGGGAAACGCCGACGATCTATCCGCCTGTGACCGAGCTGCTCTATCGCGCGACCTGGAAGGTCTTTCCCGGGCCAACGGCGTTCAAAGTGCCGTTTGCGGCGGCCGATGTTTTGGTACTGCTGCTCCTAGCGTGGATCTTTCGCGAAGAAAAAGACCGCGCCTTTCGCGTCGCAGTTTACGCCTGGAATCCGCTGGTCATCGTGGAATTCGCCGGCAGCGGCCACAACGATGTGCTGGCGCTCCTCGGAATTGTCGGTGGGCTGGCACTGCTGAAGAAACGCCCCGCACTCGCTAACGTTTCGATCGCGCTGGGAACGATGGCCAAGGTTTTTCCCGCCGTGCTGCTCCCCGTCTGGGTTCGTCGAGCCGGATGGCCGGAGAAGCGCTCGGGTTGGTGGGCCGTAGCGCTGGCGGCCGCGGTCTCCGTGCTTGTGATTTTGCCCTACTGGGATGGGCTGGGAGCCATTCGCGCGGATCTGGCGCATTACGAAGCAAACTGGAAAAATTATCACGCCAGCTGGTACACCGTGATCGACTGGCTGACCGGCGGCGGTACGCGAATCCCTGCGCTGGTCGCCGCCGTGGTGATCTGGGGACTGGCCCTCTGGCTTGCGTGGAAACGCGTCGAACCCGCACGCGCGGCCTACCTGCTCATCGGAACCAGCCTGGTATTCTGGCCCAACGGCTATCCCTGGTATTTCACGTGGATTATTCCGCTGTTGTGTTTTTTCCCGAATCCCGCCTGGCTGCTGCTCACCGTGTTGCAGTTCCTGTCCTACAACGTCCTCATCGGCTACGGAATCCTCGGCCAATTCAAATTCGATCCGTTCCTGCAGTGGCTGGTCTACGTCCCGTTCTACGCCTTGCTTGCCGGCGACTGGCTGCTACATCGGAACCGCTCCAGCAGATTAGACGGCAATCAACAGGGAAGCGGCTCTCTCGGGAAGGGTTAACCAGGAAGAGTTCAACAAAGAGAAAACTGAGAAACTACATCGAGTGCAGAGGAAAAGAAGACAGAAGAATTGCCCGGCCATGTTTAAGACGGAAGAGATAACTCCTCGATCCACGCGGAGCCTTCCCAATGAATCACGGAACCAGAACAATCTTGCCGTGGGCGCCGGGCGCGAGGACGTCCACATGCGCCTTCGCCACATCTTTCAACGGCAGTTCCTTCCCCACGATTGGCCGCAAAGTACCGTTTTCAAGCCCTGCGCCGATGGCAGCGTAAATTTCCACCAGTTCAGGTTCCGGCACCCCCCAAAGCGTGAAGCCTTTGGCCGTGCCGCGCCGCGCCATCAGGTCGCGCGGATTGATGGTAATTTCGCCGCGGTTGCCGATGATGATCACGCGCCCGTTCATGGCCAGCAATTTCAAATCGGTGGAGAGATTCACGTTCGCAAGCATTTCGAGAATCACATCCACGCCGCGCCCGCCGGTAGCTTTCATAATCTCGTCGGTGTAACCCGGCTTGCTGTGATCGAATGCCTGATGCGCGCCCTCTTTCTTCGCCAGGTCCATGCCCTTCTGCGTTCCCGCGGTTCCGAAAACGTTCATCCCCATCGCCCGAGCGAATTGCGCCGCAGCTGTTCCGACTCCTCCGCTCGCTCCGTGGATCAGCACCGTTTCTCCCGGCCGCGCGTGCGCATGATGAATCAACGCGGTAATGGCCGTTCCATACGGAACCCAAACTCCCGCTCCCTGCGGGAAGGAGATTTTTTCTGGCAGTGCATGCACCTGGGATTCAAGCGCCAGTGCATATTCCGCGTAGGCCCCACTCACGGTTCTCGCAGTGTAAACGCGAGCCCCGGGCTTGAATTTCGCAACGCCCTCGCCCACCGCTTCAATGACCCCCGCGGCATCTGAGCCCGGTGTATACGGCAGCGGCGGCTTGATCGCGTAAGTTCCGTTGCGCATGTACGTATCGTAGGGATTCACGCCCGCGGCATGCACGCGCACGAGAACCTGTCCCGGTCCCGGCTTGGGCGTCGGGATTTCCTGCAACTGCAAAACTTCCGGTCCGCCGAACTGATGCACCTGTATCGCTTTCATAAGCCATCTCCCTGACGCGCGGCAATCCGTGAATCATTAGTTGAATTCATCGTCGTTCGAGCAACAACACGATACCGGGAAACGGTTCAGCCGACAAAATGGAAAAAAATAGAAATCCGTTCAGAAATGATCGTCGTGAACCAGTGCGGCGGCCGCTGTGGCGTCCGTGGTTTTCGCCCAGGCCGAAGTCTGCCAGTTATCCTTCGATTTCTTCGCAGGAATAAAAGCCGCCATCGGCTGTTCGAAACGTTCCGCAAGACCGAACACGTAAGGCTCGTAGAGGTTGCGAAGTTCCAAAAACTTTTGATCCGCTTCCGGCGTCGCCGAGAGTTTTGTTCCGTGCTTCGCCAGGGTTTCGCGAATGAGCAGCAACACCTCCGGAGGGAGGCGATCCTTGTCGGGCGGGTGAGGCACCACCGAGAACACCTGGCAAAGGTCGGCAACCGCGTGGCGCGCGATCGCGAACGTAAGCTGTGCCTGCCGGGCACAAACGTCTTCCATGCCGGAAATTGTGAGCGCGCACGCGTCCAGAATTGCAGTCAGCGAACTGATCCAGGACTGATTGTCGTGTTGCGAACGAAAGTACGCGAGCACCGGATAGGAAAGGTGGCTTTCCAGGAGTTGCGCGGACCACCGCTCCCAATCCTTGAACAGTTTGCGCAACTCTTCATGGCCGCCAGGGAACGTGTGGCGCAGAAGAAGTTCTCCCGCGGTGGGAGGCGTGCCCGCCCGCGCGTCCAGCAGCACGATCTCCGTCTCGCGGTCGGCAAACGAACCGTAAATAAACGGCAAATACCCGATGAGCGCGGCAAGAAAGCCGAAGCCAAATCCGGATTCCGCAACCACCAGGAATCGCGAAACACCGGAGCGCGGAATGACGTCACCCAACCCCAGCGTGAAGAATGTGGTGCCGCTGAGATACAAGTCCGTGTAAAAGCTGGGTGTAGTTCCGGACACATTCACGGCCGAGCCGGCTCCGTACTGCATCATGGCGAAACTGATAATCAGCCCCACCGCCCACACCGCGATCAGAAACAGCAAAGAAATGGGCCCGTAAAATCCAAGAAAAGACTCGCGGCGCTTTTTTGAAGGGATGAGGCGCGCGTAAAACCTCCATGTTGTCCAGGTGAACTGGTAATAGATGCGCGCCAGGCGGAATTTCCGGGTGACACGGCGAGGGAGGATGATCGCCTCGAACGCGTCCCAACTCACAATGAAGAAAATAACGACGCCGGCGATGAACACACCCGGAGCGAGAATCATGAGGAACCTGCCTCTTTCATCGCGGCGGACGCGGTGCTCAAGCGGAGACGGATGTGACCAGACGCGCGCTCACCGAAATTTCCGTCTTGAACAACCTGGAGACGGGGCAGCCGGTCTCCGCGCCCTTGACGGCGGCGTCAAACTTCGCTTTGTCGGCGTTGGGGATCGTGGCCACCAGGTCGAGATGGCTCTTGGTGATCGAAAAGCCTTCGCCAACCTTTTCCAGCGAAATCGTGCAGGTCGTCTCGAGTTTCGTGGCGATCATGCCTGCGACCTCAAGCTGCCGGGAAAGCGACATGGTGAAGCAGCCGGCATGTGCCGCGGCCAGTAGTTCTTCGGGGTTGGTTCCCACGCCATTCTCAAACCGGGTCGAGAACGAAAATTGGGTTTCTTTGAGTGTGCCGCTATCGGTAGAAATCGAACCTTTGCCGGTTCTCAGATCGCCTTGCCAGACTGCGGAAGCTTTGCGTTGCATGGGTGGTCTCCTTGTTGCTGACTATGGCTGCGGGTCAGACAGCTTTGATTCACGGGAGCGGGGGATGGTTACGCAGCCAAGCCTGAATTCTACCACTTGTGGAAGATGAAAAACGCCGCCAGGGTAATGAAGGCGAAACCCACCAGGTAGTTCCACTTCATCGGCTCGCCAAGATAGGTAATCGAGAAAACCGAGAAGACCGAGAGCGTGATGACCTCTTGAATCGTCTTAAGCTGTGCCGCGTTGAACTCGTAGGAGCCGATCCTGTTGGCTGGCACCTGGAAACAGTATTCAAAAAAGGCGATCCCCCAGCTGATCAGCACGACCTTCCACAGCGCCACATTGCGAAACTTCAAATGCCCATACCACGCAACCGTCATAAAAATATTCGAAATGGTGAGAAGAAGAATTGTGCGCATGCGCCCTGGTGGCTCCTTGTTGGTCGAAAGCTGGAGATTGGACGCGCGCTATATTAGCTGAGTTGCGAAACAACGGAAATTATAAGTAATTCTTTAAACGTTCAGGCTGAGGGAGACGAGGCCCGGCGGTGTGGCGGGTACAATGGGAGGAAGCTTGGAGCGGTCAACTGGATTGTAGAGGGTGTCGCGCTCGACGGGTACGCGGCCGGCGGCGCGGATCAGGCGCTCGAGTTCGCCGAGCGGCGTGAACTCCGACGTCTTCGCGCCCGCGTCGTGATAAATTTTTTCCTCGACCACAGTGCCGTCCAAATCGTTGGCGCCAAACCGCAGCGCGATTTGCGCGATGCTCGGCGTCAACATGATCCAGTACGCTTTGATATGGTCGAAATTGTCGAGCATCAGGCGAGACACCGCGATGCAGCGCAGGTCGTCGTAGCCCGTCGGCTTCGGTATATGCGCGAGCGCCGTATTGTCCGGATGAAACGCCAGCGGAATGAACGCGACGAAGCCGTGCGTCTCGTCCTGCGCCTCGCGCAAAAGCACCAGATGATCCACGCGCTCTTCAATGGTCTCCACGTGGCCATACAGCATCGTGGCATTCGAACGCAAGCCAATGCGATGGGCCTTCTTCGCGATGCTCAGCCACATCCGCCCGCTCACCTTGTGGTCGCAAATAATTTTGCGCACGCGAGGATGAAAAATCTCCGCCCCGCCGCCGGGGCAAGAGTCCACGCCGGCTTCCTGCATCTTCTTCAGCGTTTCCTCGATGGTCAGCTTCGCGATGCGGGCGAAATAGTGAACCTCCACCATCGTGAACGCTTTCAGGTGCACGTGCGGATGCCGCTGCTTCAGCCCGCTGATCATCTCCAGAAAATGGTCGAACGAAAGATCGGGGTGCAGCCCGCCAACAATGTGAAACTCTGTCGCGCCTTCGCGCACGCCCTGTGCCGCGCGTTGGTAAACCTCTTCGAGCGCATAGGTATATGCACCGGGAGCGTTCGGATCGCGGCCAAACGCGCATAGCTTGCAATGCGCCACGCACACATTAGTCGGATTGATGTGGCGATTCACGTTGTAATACGTGACGTTGCCGTGGCGCTTTTCGCGGACATGATTCGCCAGCCAGCCAACGGTAAGCAAATCCGGCGAGCGGAAGAGTGCGACGCCGTCTTCAAACGAGAGGCGCTCGCCGGCCAGCACTTTGTCGGCGATGGGTTTCAGTGTTGCGTCGTTAATCGTTAGTTCAGCCACGGTCATCCCAATCTATTAGAGGTCGATTTGCGCTTCGCCGCGACTCGAATTCGCTTTTCGAAACAATCAAACAATTCAAACGCGCCATAATGCCGCCGCGGCGCCCCAGAACAACAGGAACAACATACTAATATAGCCGTTCACGGTGAAAAACGCAGCGTTCAGCTTGCTCAGGTCGTTAGCTTTCACCAGCGAATGCTCATAAGCCAACAATGCGGCCACAACCACGATTCCCGCCCACGCCGGCCAGGGCAGCCCAAATCCGTACGCCAGCCAATTCAGCAGCACCACCACGCCAACATGCATCACCCGCGCGATCTGCAAAGCGCCCGCAATTCCGAATCGCTTCGGGATCGAATAGAGCCCCGCGTTCTTGTCGAACTCCACGTCCTGGCATGCGTAGAGCACGTCGAAGCCGCCAACCCAGAGCGTGACCGCGCCGCAGAGAATCAGCATTCGCCAATCGAGACCGCCGGTGATCGCGATCCATGCCGCCGCGGGAGAAATGCCCAGCGCAAAGCCCAGGAACAGATGCGACCAGTGGGTGAACCGCTTCGTGTAGGAATAGAAAAAGAGAATCGCAATCGCCACGGGCGCCAGCTTCAGCGCCAGCGGATTTAATTGCCAAGCTGCAACGAAAAACACTCCAACCGCGAGCAGAGTAAAGGTCCATGCGAACGAGACGGATAGCGCGCCCGTTGCCAGCGCCCGCATCTTTGTGCGCGGATTTTCCTTGTCGTAGCGCACATCCACGATGCGGTTCAGAGTCATCGCCGCCGAGCGCGCCGACACCATCGCCACCACAATCCACAATACCTGGCGCAGCGTTGGCCAGCCGTGCAGCGTCGCGCGCGCCGCCAGCAACGCCCCCGTCAGTGCAAACGGCAGCGCGAACACCGAGTGCTCAAACTTGATCATCTCCAGCACAGTGCGAATGCGCCCGGCCATGCGATTAACTCTCCGCTTTCTTCGCTGCGGCGCTGCCTGTCCAGCGAAACATTCTTTCCTGCGGCAGCCCGGCCTGCGCCAGCACGCGGCAGACGTATTGCGTCACCAGATCATCGATGGTTTTTGGCAAATGATAAAACGAAGGCATCACCGGCATGATCACCGCACCAGCCGCCTGCGCTCGCAGCATGTTTTCAAGGTGGATGCGGTTCAGCGGCGTATCCCGCACGCAAAGAATCAGCTTCCGCCCCTCTTTCAACATCACATCCGCTGAGCGCGCCATCAGGTCGTCGCAAGTCCCACAAGCAATCGAGGCCAGGGCCCCGACCGTGCAGGGAATCACGATCATCGCGTCCACGCTGTAACTCCCGGAGGCGATGGACGCGCCCACGTCTTTATTCGAGATAACCTCAATCTTTTTTGGCGTGCGCCCCAGCACTCGCCCCGGCAGCTTCTTCAAATCGCCCGACGTGATACGGAGCTCTTCCGCAAAAAGCCTCTGCCCGGTTTCCGTCACCACCAGATGGATGTGCCCCACGCGCGGATCGTCCTCCAGCATCGCGAGCGTTTTCTGCGCGAAAATGGCGCCGCTCGCTCCGGTCACACCCACGGTAATCGTTTGTCCTTTGATCGAAGGCATGGAATTGTCTGCGGTTCCTTCAGTCTCGCAGCGGCTCGCAGGCAAGTCAAGCTTACCCCCTGCGTCGCGCCGATGTTAAGATGCGTAGCGGTCAAACACGATGAAATCCGACGAACTATTGAAACTTTTGCAGGCGGTGGAGTCCGGGAAACTCATCTCGGAAGCGGCCCTGGCCAAGCTGAAGCACTTGCCGTTTGAAGACATCGGTTTCGCCAAGGTGGATCATCACCGCGCGCTGCGCCAGGGCTACGCCGAAGTGATTTTCGGCAAGGGCAAGACGCCCGCGCAGGTGGCCCAGATCGTTCGAGCCATGGTCTCGAAAAAAGCGTCCAACCACAACGTGCTGGTCACCCGTGCCGACGCCAAAATATTTGCTGCCGTGAAGCGCGTCAGCCGCGGCGCGAAATTTCACTCGCTCTCCAACGTGATCACCATCGAACGCAGCAAGGAAATCTCGGGGAAGGGAACCATCCTCGTTGTTTCGGCAGGCACCAGCGACATTCCGGTAGCCGAAGAAGCAGTGCTTACCGCCCGTATGATGGGCAATCGGGTAGAGCAACTTTACGACGTTGGCGTCGCCGGTATTCACCGCTTGCTGGAGCACCGCAGCAATCTCGCCGAAGCCCGCGTCATCATCTGCGTTGCAGGCATGGAAGGCGCCCTGCCAAGCGTGGTGGGTGGCCTCGTCGGCATTCCGGTCATCGCCGTGCCAACCAGCACCGGCTACGGCGCCAGCTTCGGCGGCGTAGCCGCGCTCCTCGGCATGCTAAACTCCTGCGCCTCCAACGTCACCGTAGTAAACATCGACAACGGCTTCGGTGCGGCCTGCGTCGCTTCCTGCATCAATCGTCTGTAATCAGATATTTCTCAGCAAAACTTTCATCACGCCACGCTTCTGAGCGTGTGCGATAGCCGCGGGCGCATCCTTCAGCTCAAACACGCGAGAGATAAGCGGCGTGGGGTCCACCTTGCCGGAGCGGAGCATCGCGATGGCCTTGGCAAAGGGCCCGCAGCGCGAACCGACGACGGTGATTTCCTTGACGACGATGGGCCATGTCTCCACCGGCGCCGCCCCATAAAACGTGGATTTCAGCAGCAGTGTGCCGCGCGGTTCGGTCATCCGCTGCGCCAGCGCCAAGCCAGTCGGCGAACCGGTTGCTTCCACAACCAGCCGGTAATTATCTTTCACCCGCGTTAAATCGCCCGTATCGCCGCGCACTCGTTTCGTGGCAACGCCCGCCCTCCGCGCCAAAGCCAGCTTGCTCGCATGTTTTCCATAAAGAACGACACGCAAACCCGCAGCCTTTAAGACCATGGCGATCAACTGCGCGAGCTTGCCATCGCCCAAAACAGCCGCACTGGGAAAACTTCGAATGTCGAGTTGATCCAGAATCTGGCAAGCTGCGGCCAGTGGCTCGATAAACACAGCCTTTTCGTCACTCACAGTTGACGGCACAGGATGCAGATTTTCCAGCGGTAGCGCCAGATATTCCGCGAACGCCCCATCATGCGCCACAATGCCCAAGACGGTCCGTCTCTCACAGTGTGTCTTCGAGCCGCATTTGCAAAAATCGCACAGTGGCCAGAATCCGTAAGCCGCGCAGGCCACATTGATTTCGCCCGCGACGCGCTTGCCTATCCATCGCTTCCTCGTTGCAGCGGGAACTCCAGCGACGTCCGCGACTTCACCAACGAATTCATGCCCCGGCGTGCCGCGAAAGCCGTGGTACCCGCGCAGAATCTCCACGTCCGTATTGCAAATTCCTGCAAGCCGCACGCGAACAAGCGCCCATCCCGGCCGCAGCTTGGCCGTTGACTTCCGCACTTCGGCCAGCTTTTTTCCGCGCACCACAAAGGTGATCATCTTCATTTCACTTTTCGGATTTATCCAGAAGGCAGAGATGTCTTGGCGCTGCCACGCGTTCCAGCAATTCGAATCTCAAGGCAATTGAAATAGGTCTTAGCGGAGCGCTCCGGCAAGCGCTTCCGCAAGGGCAAGCTCCTGCTCAGGGAAAACCGTTCGCAAATCAATAAGCAGCCGGTCGTCTTCAATCCGCGCGACTACCGGCGTCCCGCCGGTGGTCAGGCGCAGCCGGACCTCCAAATCAGTCGCGGAATGTCGCGCACTTGCGATGCGGATGACCTTCGTTGGCAGCGACTGCGCAGGCGTCGAACCTCCTCCCACAAGCGAGCGCCCGTCCGCAATTTCCACTTCCGCATCGGCGCCAGCAACTTTCGCCCACAACACCTTGTAGAACCCGTCCGTGCGCGCGGAAATCTCTTCCATGCTCATCTGCATCATTCGCAGCGCGGGGATTTCATTCCACGCCCCGCGCAGATATGCGCGCAACGTTGCTTCCAGCGCGGCGATTGTCAGTTTGTCCACGCGCAGCGCCCGGAACAGCGGGTGCCGCCGCACCTTCTGCACGAGTTCTTTTTTCCCGGCGATTATGCCCGCTTGCGGCCCGCCCAGCATCTTGTCCCCGCTGAAGAGCACCAGCGAAAACCCCGCTTCGACGCTTTCCCGCGCCGTCGGCTCGCTGATCCCCACTGGCGAAAGATCCACTAGGCAGCCGGAACCCAGATCCTCCACCACGGGAAGGCGGGTGCGCTGCCCGAGCGCAATCAACTCCGCCACTTCCGGCTTTTCCGTAAATCCTGAAACCGTAAAATTGGAGGGGTGCACACGCAGAATCACGCAAGTTTTTTCATTGATCGCGTTCTCATAATCTGCGATCCGCGTGCGATTCGTCGTGCCCACTTCGCGAAGCACCGCACCGCTCTGCTCCATGATTTCCGGAATGCGGAAGCCATCGCCGATTTCGATCAATTCGCCCCGCGAAACGATGACCTCGCCCCCGCGTGCCAACGCCGCCAGCGTCACCAGCACCGCCGCCGCGCAGTTGTTCACCACGATCGCCGATTCCGCGCCCGTCAGCCGCTCGATCAGCCGCGAAGTGTGGACGTCGCGCTTCCCGCGCGCCCCAACGGCAACGTCGTATTCAAGATTGGAATATTGCGTTGCTGTTTGCCGAAACTCGTCCAGGATGGCGGCCAGCAGCGGCGCCCTCCCCAGGTTCGTGTGCAGGATTACGCCGGAAGCATTGATCACGCCGCGCAGAGAAAGCGCAAGCGCCTGCTCAACACTCCGCACAACTCGCAATTCAATCACCTGTGCAGCAAGCTGGGTTTCTTCCAGTGGCTCCCCTGAAACTATTTCTCTTCGCAACTGCGCAAGGACGCCACGGACCATCTCCACGAGGAAACTGCGTTCAATCGAATCGGCGAAAGCAACCACACGCGGCCGCAGCAACAGCTCATCCACCGAAGGCAACTGCCGCAGCAGCGCCGTCTGGTCCGCCCCCGCAGCGGGTTTTGCCTTTTCCGGCATGCCGCCATTGGAGCACAGCAGGGAATCGCCCCGCAATTGCCAACTGTTCGGGCGGCCAGCCCCATGCACCTATGGCCGTTGTTTCATGCGCAGCGCGCCGCCCCGCCGCCGTTGACGCCCGCCAAAACCGCCCCTACGATGAACTCTCGGGGATTTCCATCTCATGGCCACTATTGACGAGGATCTCTCGCAACTCGAGCGCGACATTCGTCAGCTCAAGATCGAGTACGACATGTATTTCGGTGGCGGCCGCAAGCGCCCTCCCACCGAAATCGAATGGCGCATTGACCTCCTCGTCAAGCGCTATGGCGAGCGCGGTGGCGACATGAAGTTCGGCCAGCGATTTCGCTTCGGTAATTTGGCGCAAACCTACGCCAAGTACAAAGACATTTTTCGCAAACGCACCGCCAACCGTGAGGAAGGCAAAGTGCAGCGCCACTTCGGCGCCGCCGCCAAGGCCATCGAAGCCGAACGCGCCAAGGCCCAAGCCGCAGCGACCGCCTCCGCTTCTGCCGAGGCCGCCAAAGTTTTCCGCGTGGTCTGCACCGCCCCGGAAAAAGAAGCCGACAAGGTCGAACAGCTCTACGAAGCCTTCGTCCGCGCCAAGCAACAAGCTGGCGAAGAGATGGGCAAAATGACCCGTGCGGGCTTCAATGAATTCGTGCGCAAAAAGACCAAGGACCTCCAGAAGCAGAAAAACTGCCACGAAGTCGAATACGTCGTCGAAACCGTCGACGGCCAGGTGAAACTCAAAGCCCTGGTCAAATCCTAAAATTCCCTCCATATTTTTCCCACAGATCTGCGTTTCCGGTTTTTTGCGCCTCCGCGTAAACTGGTACGTTCTTTACCGCATTGGAGGCGACATGGCTGTGGAGCGCGCGCTGCTCAGCGTATTCGACAAAACCGGTATCGTGGAGTTTGCCCGCAGGCTGGCGGCGCTGAAAATCGAAATTCTCTCGACCGGCGGCACTGCAAAACTCCTTCGCGAAGCCGGCGTACCGGTGAAAGACGTTTCTGACTTCACCAACTGGCCGGAAATGCTCGGCGGGCGCGTGAAGACGCTGCATCCGAAGGTGCACGGCGGCCTGCTTTACCGGCGCCACAATCCCGACGACCTGAAGCAAGCGAAGGAACATGGCATCACACCCATCGATCTCGTGGTCGTGAATCTTTATCCCTTCGAAGCCACCGCCGCAAAGGAATATCTCCCGCCCGAAGAGCTGATCGAGAATATTGATATCGGCGGCCCCACGATGCTGCGCTCCGCCGCCAAGAATTTCGAAAGCGTCACTGTTGTCACGGATCCCGCCGACTACCAGCGCATCGCCGCTGAACTCGAAACCACGGGAGATACTTTGCTCGCGACGCGCCTGGACCTCGCCCGCAAAGTCTTCGGCCTCACCTCGCGTTACGACGGCGTAATCACCATGAATCTCGAGCGCCTTGCGCTGCACGGGGAAAAGCTGGAGGTCCAGCAAAAGGGTGGCCTCACCGAACGTGTCTACGTCGCCCTTCGCCGCAAGCAGGAATTGCGTTACGGCGAAAATCCGCACCAGGCCGCGGCGCTTTACATTCCCGCAGGCCATCCCGCCACGGGACTCGCCGCCGCAAAACAGCTTCAGGGCAAGGAACTTTCCTACAACAACTACGTCGACCTCGAAGCTGCGCGCAGCCTGGTTGCCGAATTCGAAGGCCCCGCCGCCGTCATCATCAAGCATAACAATCCCTGCGGCGCTGCCGAGCAGTCCACTTTGCTGGATGCCTACACCAAGGCGCTCGCCAGCGATCCGGTTTCCGCATTCGGTGGCGTGCTCGCGTTCAACCACATCGTCGACGCTCTGACCGCCGAAGAAGTCGCCAAGCTTTTCGTCGAATGCATCGTGGCGCCGGGTTTCGCCGATCGCGCGCAGGAAATTTTTGCCGCCAAGAAAAATCTGCGCCTGCTGCACTTGCCGCAAGACGGCCTCGATCACGACAAGGAATTACAGATGAAGCGGATTCTGGGCGGCGTGCTGATCCAGCAGCCCGACCTCGGCAACCTGCACGATAAGGAATTGAAAGTCGTCACCAAGCGCGAGCCGACCGCCGCCGAACTTTCCGACCTGAAATTCGCCTGGAAAATCTGCAAGCACGTGAAGTCCAACGCCATTGTCTTCGCGAAAGATCGCGCAACGCTCGGCGTTGGTGCCGGCCAAATGAGCCGCGTCGATTCCGTGAAAATTGCCGTAATGAAAGCGCAAAACTCGCTGAAGGGAACCGCCGTCGCTTCCGACGCTTTCTTCCCGTTTCCCGACGGTGTTGAAGAAGCCGCCAAAGCCGGCGCTACTGCGATCGTTCAGCCGGGAGGCTCGGTGAAAGACTCCGAAGTGATCGCCACCGCGGACCGCCTCGGCCTCGCGATGGTCTTCACCCACATGCGCCACTTCCTGCACTAAAGCCGCCCAGAAGTTTTATTGGCGCCCGATCCGCTCCACTTCCTTTTTCACCGCCAGCGCATCCAGCTTCTCCATCGGCAAACTCAGAAACAAATCAATCCGACGTCCCAGGGCTACGAACGCATCTAGAAACGCACGCGTAAGCTCCTCGGAGGTTTTCCCAAGATTACCGGGATCGGGAATTCCCCAGTGTGCGGTGATTGGTTGTCCCGGCCAAACCGGGCATACTTCCGCCGCCGCGGAATCGCAAACCGTAAACACAAACTGCATTTGCGGCGCGCCGGGCTTCGCGAATTCATCCCAACTCTTGCTCCACAATCCTTCGACCGGCAGGCCCGCCAATTCCAGCTGCTTCAGTGCGTAAGGATGCACGCGCCCGGCCGGGTGGCTGCCCGCGCTGAACCCACGAAAGTTGGGTTGGCCGCGGCGGTTCAGGATGGCTTCCGCGAGAATGGAACGCGAGGAATTTCCGGTGCAAAGAAAGAGAATGTTAAATGGCTTGTTCACGGCCGGAGGCTCAATTGCAGCATGGAAGATCGACGCAACCCGGCGGGCAATCGCACGCCTGCAGCGCCGGCTTGCTGGCCCGGAGGAACGCGCTCATGAACTTGTCCTTAATCTGCGGGCCAATCTTTTCCGCGTCGAATCCCGCCGCTTCCAGAAACTCGCGCGCCTCTTCCACCTGGTAAACCCGCGTCGGCTCCACGTCAATCGAGCCGAATCCCGCCGCATTCAGCTTTTCCACGTACTCGGTTTCCTGCAAGGCGCCCGCGATGCAGCCCACCCACAATTCCATGCTCTTCCGGATTTCGGCCGGCACTTCACCGCGCAACACGACATCTGAAACCGCCAGCCGCCCGCCCGGCTTCAACACGCGAAACGCCTCGCGCAGCACGCGGTCCTTGTCGCCCGAAAGATTGATGACGCAATTTGAAATGATCACATCCACCGTATTGTCGGGCAGCGGAATGTTCTCAATCGTCCCTTTCAGAAACTCCACATTCTGCACTCCGGCCTTGCGCTGGTTTTCCCGCGCCAGCGCCAGCATCTCGTCGGTCATGTCCAATCCATACGCCTTGCCGGTCGGCCCCACTCGCTTTGCGGAAAGCAACACGTCAATGCCGCCGCCGGAGCCGAGATCGAGCACCACTTCGCCCGCCTGCAATTTCGCCAGTGCCGTTGGATTCCCGCAACCAAGCGACGCGGCCACCGCTTCCGCCGGCAGGCTGCCCTTCTCTGTTTCACCATAAAGATTCCGCGTAATCGGATCGCAGCCGCTCAACGACGCGCCGCCGCCGCAACAAGCGGTCTTCCCCTCGGTAACCTGCTTCGCCGCCGCTCCGTACTTCTCCTTCACCGCTTCCTGGATATTTTGCTCGCTCATGATTGTTTTTCTCCGTTCCTACTTCGCAATTTGCACAAAATCTTCCGTCGACACCGCGCGATTCCGCGTGCAGCACTCCTCGTACAGGAACCCAAGCACCTCGCGCAGCGCGTCCGTGTTCGCCGTGTACCAAAGAAAAGTCCCTGCGCGCCGCACGTCCACCAATCCAACCTGGCGCAGTTTCTCCAGGTGATGCGATAGCGTCGAGGCCGGAATCCCCAGCTCGTCCTGAATCTCTCCCGCCACCATCCCCGTGGGGTGCGCCGAGAGCAGCAATCGCACAATCTGCAATCGCGGCTCCGCGCCAATGGCGGAAAACCGGTCGGCGCAGCGGGTAACCAGCATTGGATCGGTTTTCTTCATATTTCGATAGTTGCGGAAATACAGAAGCTTGTCAATCCCTTTTTTCCAGAAACCCTGCCCCTCCCCTACGCATCTTATTCCTGTGCGCTCGCTCGCTTCGAAACGCCCTCCTTTTCGCTTTTGACCGCGTTTCCGCCGCATGGGATACTGAAAAAACGAACTCTATGACGCTAAATCGCTTGATCCTCCCTCTCTTCTGCGCCTCCCTCGTGGCGCTACCCGCTTTGGCCCAGGACACCGCTCCCGCGCCGCCTTCGACGACGCGCAAGGACCCCGTTCGCGCCGATGCCTACTACAACTTCACCATGGGCCACATCTACGAGCAGCAGTACGAACAGACCGGCGCCGGCGAATACGCCACCCGCGCGATCGAGTCCTACAAAAAGGCTTATGCCGTCGACCCGCTCTCGCCCATCATCGGCGAACGCCTCGCTGAAATGTACTGGAAGGCCCAGCGCGTCCACGAAGCGGTGAACGAAGCCAACGAAGTTCTGAAACGCAGCCCCGACGATCTCCCGACGCACCGCCTTCTCGCCCTCGTCTATTTGCGCAGCCTTGGCGACATCAACGGTTCCAATATCCAGTCCGAAACCATCGTCAAGGCCATCCAGGAATACGCCGCCGTTCACCGCCTCGATCCTTCGGACCAGGAAATCACTATCTGGCTTGCACGCCTCTACCGCCTGCACAATGAACCGGAAAAAGCGGAAGGCGTCCTGCGCGATTTGTTGAAAGAAGATCCCGAAAACGATGCCGGCGTCGAGCAACTCACCCAATTACTCCTCGATCAGAACAAAGCCGAAGAAGCCATCTCTTTGCTGAATGGCATGATTGACCGTTCGCCCTCGGCCACGCTCTACGATCATCTCGGCGACGCCTACACCCAGACGCACGATTTCGTGAAAGCCGAGGCGGCCTATCGCAAGGCCGTGGACCAGGATCCCACGGAACTCAGCCACCTTCGCGGGTTGGCGCAAACCCTGCTCTCCGAAGAGAAGTACCCCGAAGCGCTGACCGTCTACCAGAAGCTTTCCGATATGCTACCCGACGATGCGGATACCTACCTCCGCATCGCGCAAATTTATCGCGAGCTTCACCAGCTTGATAAAGCCGAGGAAAATCTGGTCAAGGCGCGCCAGTACGCGCCCGGTAGCCTTGAGGTGATGTACAACGAGGCCATGATTTACGAATCGCAAGGACGCTTCGAAGATGCCATTCGCGTGCTCTCCGATGCGGTCACCGGCGTAAAGGCCCAATCCAAAGTGCTTCCGTCGCGCCGGCGCTCGCTGGCCATCCTTTACCAGCAGCTCGGTATGCTTTATCGCGACATGCAGAATTTCCAGGCCGCAATTTATACCTTCCAGGAACTCGGCCATCTGGGCGACGAAGAAGACCGCCGCTCGCGCCTGCTGGTGATGGACACCTATCGGCAGGCTCGCGACCTTCCGAAAGCGCTGCAAGCCGGCAAGGAAGCGCTGGCCAAGTATCCCGACGACTCTTCGATCCGCAGCAGCCTCGCCATGATGCTCGGCGAAGCGCAGCAGCCTGACGAAGCCATTAAGCTGCTCCAGGTCGGCTTGAAAGGCGGCGCTGGCGGCCGCGAAACCTATTTGAACTATGCCCAGATTTACGAGCGCAGCCACCGCTTCACGGAAGCCGAAGCCGCCGCACGCAAGGCCGAAGCCCTCGCTGTTCAGCCCGCCGATAACGAGCTCGCCTGGCTGATTTTGGGTGCCATCTTCGAGCGCCAGAAGCAGTACGACAAAGCCGAAGTGGAATTCAAGAAAGTCATCGAAGTCAATCCGAAAAACTCCATGGTCCTGAACTACTACGGCTACATGCTGGCCGACCGCGGCATTCGCCTTGACGAGGCCGTGGACCTCATCCAGCGCGCCATCGACCTGGAGCCTTACAACGGCGCATTTCTCGACAGCCTCGGCTGGGCCTACTACAAGCAGAACAAGCTCGACCAGGCGGAACTCACCATGCGCAAAGCCGTCGAACGCGAATCGCACGACCCCACCATCCGCGAACACCTGGGGGATGTACTGGCGAAGCAAGGCCGCATGGAGCTTGCCGTGATCGAATGGGAAAAGTCTCTGAACGAATGGCACCGCTCCTTGCCAGCCGACCTCGAAGAAGATAAAGTCGCCGAAGTGGAGAAGAAGCTCAGCCAGAACAAGCATCGCGTCGCGCAGAAAGCTCCTCCTGCCGATGCCAAACCCTGAGTCAGTGAATGCGAACAATCCGAATTCCGGCGTACGCCAAGGTCAACTTGCGTCTGGAAGTGCTGGGGAAGCGCGCCGACGGCTACCATGAACTCCGCACCATATTTCAGACCGTAGGGCTGCACGACACATTAGAATTTCGTTCCTCGCGCCGTCCCGGTATCTCCCTGGTGATCCAGGGCAGCGAATCCCTCGCCAAGGAAGACATTGAGAAAAATCTCGTCTACCGCGCCGTGGATGCCTTGCGCCGCGAAACCCGCGTTCGGCCCGCCGTCGAAATCACCCTGCAAAAGAAAATTCCCGCGGGACGCGGCTTGGGCGGCGGCTCCAGCGACGCGGCTGCAGCCCTACTTGGTTATCTGCAATTCGCGCGTCAAAAGTTTGAGACGCCGCGGCTCTTGGACATTGCCGCCAGTCTCGGCGCAGACGTCCCGTTTTTCCTCTTTGGCGGGACAGCATTGGGCATTAGCAAGGGCGAAGAAATCTACCCTCTGCCCGACGCCCCGCGGCGGACACTTCTGATTGTCTCGCCGAACGACATTCACGTCCCCACTCCAGACGCCTACCGCTGGCTCCATGCCCCGGAATTGGCTTCGTTGACAAAATCCGCCGCGAACCATAAACTATTTAAGTTCTGTGCTCTATGTTGGAGTGCGCAGGAAGGTTCCCTTTCGAACGATTTCGAAGCGGCAGTTTTCCGGCGCCATCCCCGCCTTGGCAAGATCAAGCGGGATCTGCTCCATGGGGGAGCTTCAGAAGCCTTGCTGGCGGGTAGCGGTTCGGCGGTGTTTGGAGTTTTCCCGAGCCCAGCTAAGGCGCGCCGAGCCGTTGTCGGGTTTCCGCACGATCAGGCCTTCGTCTGCGAAACGATTTCGCGGAGCAGGTATGCGCGGTTGTTGAAAAGCGCGGTTGTCGGTTGATCCTCAGCGTCTCTCCGAATTCTGAAATTCCGAATGTAGTGGCCGATCTTTAGATCGGCAAGCGCGGATTAGTAGCGGCGACCTTCAGGTCGCCAAGCCCGCGCTTGCCGGATGTAAGAAGTGTGTAGCCGCCGAGCGGCGATCACAGAGAGAAGCGAGTGAACGACGAGCGTTTCAAAATCTTCACCGGTACGGCCAATCCGGTTCTGGCTAAAGCCATCTGCGCGCATTTGGGCGTGCCGGTCGGCCAGGCCAAGCTCGATCGCTTCAGTGATGGTGAAATTTATTTTCAAATTCTCGAAAATGTGCGCGGCGCCGACGTCTTCGTTGTGCAGCCGTGCTCGTTTCCGGTGGACAGCCACCTGCTCGAGTTGCTGCTCATGATCGACGCGTTCAAGCGCGCTTCCGCCTGGCGCATCACCGCCGTGCTCCCGTACTACTGCTATGCGCGGCAAGACCGCAAAGACAAGCCGCGCGTTCCGATATCCGCCAAGCTGGTCGCGGACCTGCTCGAAACCGCCGGTGCCAGCCGGGCCCTCACGCTTGATTTGCACGCGCCGCAAATTCAGGGTTATTTCGACGTGCCGGTGGATCACTTGTACGGCTCGCCCGTGCTGGTCGAGTATTTCCGCCACATGAAGCTGCCGAACCTCACCGTCGTCTCTCCCGATGCAGGCGGTGTGGAGCGTGCCCGCGCCTTCGCGAAAAAACTCGATGCGCCTCTGGCCATCGTGGACAAGCGCCGCGTGGACATGGACGTAACCGAAGTAATGAACCTCATCGGCGACGTCAAAGGCCGCAGCACCTTGATCGTGGACGACATCATTGACACCGCGGGCACCCTGGTGAAAACCGCCGACGCGCTAATCCGCGAAGGCGCCACCCAGGTTTTCGCCGCCTGTACCCACGCCGTTTTTTCCGGCCCGGCCGTCGAACGCATCGTGAATTCGCGCATCACCGAAGTCGTGGCCACGGATTCCGTGCCCCTCTGCGAAGCCGCCAAGGGAGTCAAGAAAATCAAGATTTTGAGTGTCGCGGAACTGCTCGCCCGCGGCATTCGTTCGATTCACGAGGAAACCTCGATCAGCGAGCTGTTTATTTGAGATTCTCCGGCGCGCAGTTCCGCCGGAAGTGATTCCAGGAAGGGAAAGAAGCTATGGCTCAAATCATTGTTGAAGGCGCGCCCCGCGACACACGGGGCAAAAACGAAGCGCGGCGTTTGCGCGTTTCCGGAAAGGTTCCCGCCACGCTGTACGGCGGCCGGGGCG